>Ga0136846_1217581_pt1 | contig 46239 bp, 45 predicted proteins | sample HopSoiMetagenom2_FD_96841 | JGI IMG/M metagenome (GOLD analysis project Ga0136846, IMG submission 96841) | Grasslands soil microbial communities from Hopland, California, USA - 2 Assembly 2016 (version 4) | ecosystem: Environmental > Terrestrial > Soil > Grasslands | place: USA: Hopland...
CCCCGGTATCGGTCCATCAGCGCCAACAGATCCTCGACATTGCTGGCGCCAACGTCCACCACCGTGCTCTCCACGGCCTGCAAGTACTCCTGAAGCACGGCGAACTGCCGGCCTCGCAGCGACTTGGTGCCCGCCTCACCGGCGTTGATACTTTCGACAGAGATCAGCTTGGCGCCCGGGATGCGCGGCAGCAGCAGGTGGCGGGCGATGGTGGTCTTGCCGACGTTGCCGGAGAAGTTGATGACGGCGACTTTCATGGTCAGTCCTCAGAGAAAAGCTGGTTGAACTGGTTGCGCTCGAAGAAGTCCTCGGCGACGTCCCGTCCGGTTGATCCAGTTGGGAGCAGGGTGTTGGCTGCCTGGGCTTCGACGGGCTGGCCCGCGCTGGCGAAAAGGGGATGCGGCACCGGCGGTCCGCGTGCAGCAGTGGCTGGCGCGGCGCCTATGCGTGACGCCTCGCGCTGCACCGTCTTCAGGCTGACCTGGATGCCCACGTCGGCCAATGCCGAACGGATGGCTTCGAACGTGTAGCCGTCGTCACGCAGTCGCTGAATCTCCAGCGCGTAGGCGCCTGCCTTGCGGGTAACGCGCCCAGGTGGACGGGAAGGAGTCAGCTTCATGGCGCCTGTTGGTCGGTGTTGGACGGTCGCTGAGCGCTTGTTGGACGCTTGATGAACGGTTCTTGGACGCTTCTTGGTCAGCCCTGGTCGCTGCTTGGACGGTAATGGGGCGGTACTTGGCCACTCTTTGGACGGCAGTTGGTCACTGAGTAGAAGTTAGGCGGCTGAACGCCAAGTCCAGATGCTGGATTCGGGGCCGCATCCAGCGGCTCTGAAGGCGGCTTCAGAGCCAATACTTGATTCATGGGTGAGTGCAGAGATAGGCGGCCTGCCGCCAAATTCACAAGCGCTCCGTGCACCTCCTTCCAGTCGGATCATGGGCACCTCTTCGCATGACTTCGTCACCGTCGATATGCGCGGCTTGAAGGCCGCGTTGGTGGCGTGCGCAGCGCAGCGGCGGGTCAGCGTGTCGGTGCTTGTGCGCAAGGCCGTCGAGTTAGAGATGGGCCACGGTGGCGATGCCGATGGCCGGCCCGCGCGTCAGCCAGACGGCCTTGCAGACGGCGATGACTGGGTCAAGCTGTCGCTCCGGATGCGGAGGTGCGAGGCATCGAATCTCGATGCTGGTGCCCGGGCCGCCGGCATGTCTCGCGGCGCCTACCTCGCCGGGCTGGTCAATGGCGTTCCGGTCCTTGCGTCCGGTGGCGCGCGCCCCGAGCTCGTCTCAGCGCTGACCAGGTCCTGCGCAGAACTGTCCACGCTCAGCAGGAACGTGCATCAGCTGACGGCGCTTCTGCAGGTTGGCAACGTGCCGCAGGCGCTGCTGTATCGCGACGTGCTGAACCACGTGGCCGATGACGTGCAGGCGCACCTGCATGTCGCCGCGCAGGTGCTCACGGAACTGCGACCCTCGCGTCGGGCAGCGTCGGTGTCTGACGGGTCACTGCAAGCGAAACGGAGACGGCCAAGGAACGAGGCGTGAACATTGACGGCGTCCTGGTCACCTGGGGTGACCGGCTCTTCTATCCCAGCAACCGCATGGTCAAAGGGAACCCGCCGCCTAAACTGACGGGCGACGCCCTACGCCGGCGCGCAGCATTGATCCGCGGTCGGATCGCGGCGACGCTGCGCAGCGCTCCGCAAGTGGTGGTCAAGGTGACCGGGGGAGGGCGCGGCATGAAAGCCATCGCTGCGCACTTCCGCTACATCAGCAAGAACGGGCGGCTGGACATCGAGGACGACCGAGGTGAGCACCTCAGCGGCGCGCGTGCGGTGCGAGACCTGGCCGACGACTGGCGGTTCAGTGGCGGGTTGATCCCTGAGGAAGCAGAACAGGGCGGGCGACGCGAGGCCTACAACATCATGCTGTCGATGCCACGAGGAACCGATCCGTTGGCGGTGCAACGGGCGGCGCGGGAGTTCGCTCTGGTGGAGCTGGCCGAGCACAAGTACGTCATGGTGCTGCACGACCACCAGGCCAACCCGCATGTCCACCTCAGCGTCCGGGCCGAGGGGCGTGACGGGCGACGGCTGAACCCGAGGAAAACGGATCTGCACCGATGGCGCGAGACGTTCGCCCAGAAGTTGCGCGAGCTTGGCATTGATGCCGAGGCGACCAGGCAGGCCACGCGAGGCGCTGTTCGCAACTATGACGCCATCTGGCAAACCAAGGCTCGCGAGTCGGGGCGGTTGCGGCGCAACTTCTCACGCACGAAGTCGAGTCCGCGCAGCTTGGCCAGTCGTGCCTCCGCCGCAGAAGCTTGGAGCCACCTTAAAAATGCGCTTGAGAGTGCGCCGGAAGGCGGGGACATGCGGCTGGCTATGGGCATTGCTGAAATGCTGGAGCGCATCCCGACTGTTCAGAAGCGAGATACGGGGATGTCGCGCGCCGATGTGACGCCTGCGCTGACCGTACGTGCTCGGTAGGAGGTCTTGCATCGGAACTTTTGTGGGCGCCCCGTTTTCGGCGTTGACCACTCCAGCTCGCGGCACCCAGCGGCTGCAGGTTGACTGTCGACAAGTGCGGCCTAGCTAGCGCTCGTCAGCGCACACCTGTCGAGGGCGAGGCCAGCGCGTCGGACTTCTGGGCTGAGATTGAAGCAGCTCGGGCTGCATACGAATCCATGCCAGGGCCGCGTACACGCCAGCGTACCGATTGCGTATTCCACGCGATCGCGGACACCTTCATGGGTCCATCCCCGCTCACGCGGGGCAGCCGATGCATTGCCGTCGAGCAGACCATGTACCAGGGGTCCATCCCCGCCCACGCGGGGCAGCCAAGTACTCGCGCATGGCCTTGAGCAGGCCAGTGGGTCCATCCCCGCTCACGCGGGGCAGCCATCAAGCCATGGCTGACACTCGTGCCGATCTCGGGTCCATCCCCGCTCACGCGGGGCAGCCCCACTCGCCCCACAGCTGGCGCTCGCGCTTCTGGGTCCATCCCCGCTCACGCGGGGCAGCCTCTCGGCTCTCACGCGAAGCACGCGCTCGGCGGGGTCCATCCCCGCTCACGCGGGGCAGCCTGGCCGAAGACGATCTCATAGCCGGCGATGGCGGGTCCATCCCCGCTCACGCGGGGCAGCCTGGCGAGACCTTTGAGCGCGGCGTTCGGGCCAGGGTCCATCCCCGCTCACGCGGGGCAGCCTCTGCGTGCGCAGGTCTTCACCGTCCGGGCCGGGGTCCATCCCCGCTCACGCGGGGCAGCCGCTTCCATCTCTCCAACGGCCATCATGGCGCCGGGTCCATCCCCGCTCACGCGGGGCAGCCGATGGCGCCACGGCTCCGGGCGTCTGGCGCGAGGGTCCATCCCCGCTCACGCGGGGCAGCCGGAGATCCGCGCTGCGCAAGGCACGGTCTTCGAGGTCCATCCCCGCTCACGCGGGGCAGCCTGCACCGTGTCAGACCCCGCCCCGCGGCCCGCGGGTCCATCCCCGCTCACGCGGGGCAGCCGCTGGCCCGCAGTGGCGCCCTGATCTGGATTGGGGTCCATCCCCGCTCACGCGGGGCAGCCTGCGCCCGTGGATGACCCAGCAACACCGGCGGCGGTCCATCCCCGCTCACGCGGGGCAGCCGCTACGCGAGCATTTTCCATGCTGTGTGTCGCGGGTCCATCCCCGCTCACGCGGGGCAGCCGACAGCTTGGTCCAGGGGCTGTCGGAATGGGAGGGTCCATCCCCGCTCACGCGGGGCAGCCGAACCAATAGACGTCGCCGGGGCGCGCCCCGAGGGTCCATCCCCGCTCACGCGGGGCAGCCGAGAAGCTCGGCAACGTCGAGCCCAAGCGCGTGGGTCCATCCCCGCTCACGCGGGGCAGCCCTGAGCTGACGACCGATGAGCATCCTTGATTCGGGTCCATCCCCGCTCACGCGGGGCAGCCGAGAACTCGGCGCCCGGCGGTGCGAACGACCCGGGTCCATCCCCGCTCACGCGGGGCAGGGCAGCCGTCATGGGGTCTTCTGGTTAAGGTTTGAGCCAGGGTCCATCCCCGCTCACGCGGGGCAGCCCAGCAGTTCCACGGGTGCGACCGCAGCACGTAGGGTCCATCCCCGCTCACGCGGGGCAGCCGTTTGAGGCCGTGATGGATCGCTGCGGCAACGAGGTCCATCCCCGCTCACGCGGGGCAGCCATGTCGCCCGGCTTCTTGTCGCCGGCCGTCCAGGGTCCATCCCCGCTCACGCGGGGCAGCCTCCAGTTGCTGCTGCAGGAAATCTTTCTGGTCGGGTCCATCCCCGCTCACGCGGGGCAGCCCGAACTCGCCGCCCATCACTCGCCTCCCGTGGGGGTCCATCCCCGCTCACGCGGGGCAGCCCGGCAGCGTTGCGGAACCTGAACCCGGTAGTTGGGTCCATCCCCGCTCACGCGGGGCAGCCGTCGATCACCGACATCTATTTCGGCGGTAGCGGGGGTCCATCCCCGCTCACGCGGGGCAGCCGTGCACCTGGGCGGCGGTCAGTCGCATGGGCGGGGTCCATCCCCGCTCACGCGGGGCAGCCGGCTTCGGGCTGTACTCACCGCTCTCAGTGATGGGTCCATCCCCGCTCACGCGGGGCAGCCGACGCGTTCGTTCTCGATGCGCTGGCGCTCCAGGGTCCATCCCCGCTCACGCGGGGCAGCCCGCCACCTGAGCTACGCGACGCTCGGCACTATGGGTCCATCCCCGCTCACGCGGGGCAGCCTGGACCGCCGCCTGACGGACACGGCGCGCACGGGGTCCATCCCCGCTCACGCGGGGCAGCCTTGTACTTGCGCATGGACGCCAGCACCAGCTTGGGTCCATCCCCGCTCACGCGGGGCAGCCAAACTGCGGAGGCACTGCGCGCGGCGTACTAACGGTCCATCCCCGCTCACGCGGGGCAGCCGCGGCAGGCTCAGCAGCCAGGCCGGCGGACGCGGGTCCATCCCCGCTCACGCGGGGCAGCCGACCTCGGTGGGCTTGGCGGTGCGCATCTCCAGGGTCCATCCCCGCTCACGCGGGGCAGCCTTCGTCACCGGGTTCTCGAAGACGTCGACCTCGGGTCCATCCCCGCTCACGCGGGGCAGCCCCGACCGGGCCGACAAATCCGCTCGCCGACAAGGGTCCATCCCCGCTCACGCGGGGCAGCCCCCTCGACGCCCTCGCACAGGTGGTACAGGCGGGGTCCATCCCCGCTCACGCGGGGCAGCCAGCGCCTTGGACTGCTTGGCGGTGAAGTCGAAGGGTCCATCCCCGCTCACGCGGGGCAGCCGCGCAACGCATCCGAGCCACGCGCTGCGTCACGGGTCCATCCCCGCTCACGCGGGGCAGCCTCTTCCACCAGGTGCTCCAGCATGTAGTGCGTGGGTCCATCCCCGCTCACGCGGGGCAGCCGCAAACTGCCGCGCTCCGAAATATCGGCGCGCGGGTCCATCCCCGCTCACGCGGGGCAGCCCGGCCCCGGGTTGTTGCCGGTGCGGCGAGCCAGGGTCCATCCCCGCTCACGCGGGGCAGCCCTGCTCGTACACAGCCCGCGCACGCGGCTCCAGGGTCCATCCCCGCTCACGCGGGGCAGCCCCGGCGCCGAGGTCGCTATCGACATCACCAAGGGGTCCATCCCCGCTTACGCGGGGCAGCCACCAAGTACCTGTCATCCATCCCGCCGATCAAGGGTCCATCCCCGCTCACGCGGGGCAGCCCTCGCTCGATGACTGGACCGCCATGCAGCCCGGGGTCCATCCCCGCTCACGCGGGGCAGCCGCAAAGACGCCTAAGTAGGTCAACCATCCTGAGGGTCCATCCCCGCTCACGCGGGGCAGCCGGGCAGTGGAAGGTCATCATGATGGCAGGCGAGGGTCCATCCCCGCTCACGCGGGGCAGCCGCCAGGATCGTGAACTTGGCCGACTGGCGCCAGGGTCCATCCCCGCTCACGCGGGGCAGCCAGTTTTCCCGCGGGGTCCGGTTACCCCGGCGCGGGTCCATCCCCGCTCACGCGGGGCAGCCGTGCGGTACTGCGGGAAGGCCGGGCCGCCGTCGGGTCCATCCCCGCTCACGCGGGGCAGCCCCAGTGCGACCAGCCCGGCGTCGCGTCGGGGTGGGTCCATCCCCGCTCACGCGGGGCAGCCTCGCGGAACAGCCAGATCGCGGCGCTGCGCTTGGGTCCATCCCCGCTCACGCGGGGCAGCCCGATATACCCTGCGCCGGATCCGAGCGCTAAGGGGTCCATCCCCGCTCACGCGGGGCAGCCACCAGCGTGTTCGCCTGCGCATCAACGGCACGGGGTCCATCCCCGCTCACGCGGGGCAGCCGTCGTCGCGGCCGGCACGCCGAAGACACCATCGGGTCCATCCCCGCTCACGCGGGGCAGCCGTCGACGCCTACATACGCGCCGGGGTCTGCAAGGGGTCCATCCCCGCTCACGCGGGGCAGCCGCCGGGAGCAAGCAATGAGCCACGCTCCAAAGGGGTCCATCCCCGCTCACGCGGGGCAGCCCACCTCACGACACAAGGAAGCCACCATGAGCAGGGTCCATCCCCGCTCACGCGGGGCAGCCGTCGCCGGCTTCCGTATCTGCCGACCCAACCTGGGTCCATCCCCGCTCACGCGGGGCAGCCTGCCCGCCGATCCAGCGGCGGCACCATCGGTAGGGTCCATCCCCGCTCACGCGGGGCAGCCAAAACTGATGGGACGCTGTGGGCGCTGGCTGAGGGTCCATCCCCGCTCACGCGGGGCAGCCCTGATCACCGACGACCGCGGCCCGCTGCCCGCGGGTCCATCCCCGCTCACGCGGGGCAGCCTCGACTTGCAGGACGTAGCGCCCGGCGTAATGGGGTCCATCCCCGCTCACGCGGGGCAGCCCCATCGCGCATCGTTCAGCCGCACGCTGCGGGGGGTCCATCCCCGCTCACGCGGGGCAGCCACGACGCCGCGCACAAGCGGCAGCAGGGCAAGGGGTCCATCCCCGCTCACGCGGGGCAGCCCCTTCTCCAGAGCACCAGCCGGTGCCGATCCAGGGTCCATCCCCGCTCACGCGGGGCAGCCGCCATCGTCATTGACCGCGCTGCCTGGGAAGAGGGTCCATCCCCGCTCACGCGGGGCAGCCACCAACCTCGGGCCGGCCGCCGGGTACATCGTGGGTCCATCCCCGCTCACGCGGGGCAGCCGTTTCCACCGGCATCCAAAACGACGCCGCTCAAGGTCCATCCCCGCTCACGCGGGGCAGCCGTAGCGCGCTACGAAGTCGTCCCGCCCGAAGAGGGTCCATCCCCGCTCACGCGGGGCAGCCGTCACCGTGACACGCGTATTGGACAACGGCACGGGTCCATCCCCGCTCACGCGGGGCAGCCCTCGACGGCTGGTCGGAAAGCTCGAAAGTCATGGGTCCATCCCCGCTCACGCGGGGCAGCCCTGCTGGCTACTCTGAGTGGCAAGACCTTCGTGGGTCCATCCCCGCTCACGCGGGGCAGCCGGCTTAGCGTCCAGCGGATCAACTTCTTCGGGGGGTCCATCCCCGCTCACGCGGGGCAGCCACTGGAAACAAATCGTCGGTAACGTCGCGCCAGGGTCCATCCCCGCTCACGCGGGGCAGCCGCGGTAGACCTCGCAGTCGAGTGTGCCGTCAGGGGTCCATCCCCGCTCACGCGGGGCAGCCCAGGTCGCGCATCAGGCGGTCGACGGCCAGGCGGGTCCATCCCCGCTCACGCGGGGCAGCCGACAGCCAGTCTTGGCCGCCGTTGTTGATCGTGGGTCCATCCCCGCTCACGCGGGGCAGCCTCCCCTTGCCCCTTCAGTTCGGCGGCGCGCCAGGGTCCATCCCCGCTCACGCGGGGCAGCCGCATTCTGGGCGAGAAGATCTCCCAGCACTGCGGGTCCATCCCCGCTCACGCGGGGCAGCCGTGATGCTGAGCGCAACACCGCATGGGCAACCGGGTCCATCCCCGCTCACGCGGGGCAGCCGACAACGACTTGACCGAGGACTTGGCGAACAAGGGTCCATCCCCGCTCACGCGGGGCAGCCGCCCACGTCCGCACCGCCTCGAACTCATCCCAGGGTCCATCCCCGCTCACGCGGGGCAGCCCCGCCGTTGTCAATCCACTGGCCCGTGGCCATGGGTCCATCCCCGCTCACGCGGGGCAGCCATCGAGGACGAGATCCGCGCCAGCCTGGAGCAGGGTCCATCCCCGCTCACGCGGGGCAGCCTCGTAGACCTCTTCCAGGTCGACCTGGATGCGGGGTCCATCCCCGCTCACGCGGGGCAGCCTGCGCGCGCTTGGCCGTCTCGTCGGCGATCGCGGGTCCATCCCCGCTCACGCGGGGCAGCCATCAGCTTTGCAGCGATGCAGGCCGACCGCGAGGGTCCATCCCCGCTCACGCGGGGCAGCCCTGATTGCCGAGTTCGCCGAAGTCCGCGAGCCGGGTCCATCCCCGCTCACGCGGGGCAGCCCCGGTCTCGCCGTTGGCGTCCAGGCGAGCCATGGGTCCATCCCCGCTCACGCGGGGCAGCCGCGCGACGGCCCATCATGGACGTCTTCATCTGGGGTCCATCCCCGCTCACGCGGGGCAGCCTTGTCCACCAGCCCCGTCAGGAAGCCGGTGAAGGGTCCATCCCCGCTCACGCGGGGCAGCCTTGATGAGGCCATCGCCAGCGGAATAGTCGATGGGTCCATCCCCGCTCACGCGGGGCAGCCCGGCTCCATCTGCTGAGGCTCTGGCTGGCCAGGGGTCCATCCCCGCTCACGCGGGGCAGCCTGGCACAGCGAGACGATGCAAAGCCAGGTCTGGGGTCCATCCCCGCTCACGCGGGGCAGCCGTCGCCGCCTTCTACGTCGGCCACAACTCGCAGGGTCCATCCCCGCTCACGCGGGGCAGCCTCGGATGGCGGAATGAAGGCGTCCTGCGCCTTGGGTCCATCCCCGCTCACGCGGGGCAGCCTCGGCGGGCACCTTGAACGCCAGCCCGACCGTGGGTCCATCCCCGCTCACGCGGGGCAGCCGCTGCGGGCCATGGTGATCATCCTTCTATGAGGGGTCCATCCCCGCTCACGCGGGGCAGCCCTTGGGCCCGAGCCCAGAACACGCCAGCTTGTGGGTCCATCCCCGCTCACGCGGGGCAGCCGCCCGATAGGCGGCAATCTCGGTGTCGGTCATGGGTCCATCCCCGCTCACGCGGGGCAGCCGCCGAGCATGATTTGGGCGAGCTGGTTGTTCAGGGTCCATCCCCGCTCACGCGGGGCAGCCCCGTTCAGCTCGATGCCCTCGCCGCCCTCGTTGGGTCCATCCCCGCTCACGCGGGGCAGCCTCGAGCAACGTCTCGTCGATCTGCTGCTTCCAGGGTCCATCCCCGCTCACGCGGGGCAGCCTGGCGGCCGAAGCCACCAATTCCACGAGCCGGGGGTCCATCCCCGCTCACGCGGGGCAGCCCCGAGACCGCTCATCGCCGCACCGACCGATGAGGGTCCATCCCCGCTCACGCGGGGCAGCCTCTTGAGCCTCCTTGAGCCGCACCACGCGGCGGGGTCCATCCCCGCTCACGCGGGGCAGCCTTTCTTTCGGCAATCCACGGGCAGACGCCCACGGGTCCATCCCCGCTCACGCGGGGCAGCCAATGAAGAGCCCGAGTACGCCGGGCACGTCCAGGGTCCATCCCCGCTCACGCGGGGCAGCCCCACAAGTGCGAGGGCAGGGGCTTCAACGGTGGGGTCCATCCCCGCTCACGCGGGGCAGCCTCTCAAAGCCAAGTCATTGACCCAAAAGCAGTTTGTCAAAGAACGAACCCTGCCAACTGCGGGTTATCCCTTGCGCGTCAGCAGCACGCCGTCGATGCGGACCGGGTGACGCGGTGGCGTGCCGAGTTGGCGGACTTGGAGGCCGCCGTCGGCTTGGCGGTCGGGGTGGAGCAGGGTCAGTGAGCCGCGTTGCAGCTGGCCATGCCATTCGCTCACGACCTTCCAGATTTGGTCGCGTGAGCGGGCACTGAGGTGCGGGCTGGCGTACACGCCCGGCGCCAGCTCCAGCATGGCGGAGGCGAGGAAGCCGCGGTAGCGGTCTTCCACGTCACGCGTGATCAACACGGTCAGCGGCATCGGTGGCAAGGCCAAAAAGGCTTTGGATGTCGTCGATCATCTTGGGCACGAGGCCGATGCGGCGAAATTCGCGAGCAGCGGCTTGGCGCACGAGGCGATCCACGGGTTCGTCAGTGCCGGCGTCCAGTCGCTTGGCGACGCTGAACGCGATGGGCAGGGTGACGGTTTCGCGATAGAGGTCTGCGATGTCGAGGACGAAGGATTGGTCGGAGTCTTCGTGGATGAAGCCGAGCTGCGTCAGGGCCGACACGGACGCAATCGCGACGCCGGCTGCTGCGCGAACCGCCGTGGAAGCATGGTTCAAGGCCTGGTTAGCGCTGTCGCTGGCGTCGGGGCGGCTGCGGTCGTAGGCGCGGCGTTTCCAGGCGATGCCGAATTGCTGGGCGAGCAGTTGGTAGCTGGCTTTGACGCGGGCGCCTTCGATTCCGCGTAGCACGGCGATGTCCTGGTGCGGCAGTATTTCTCCCAGGCGCCGGGCGTACATCTTGCGCGCGATGGCCAGGCGCTGGCGCTCGTCGGCCCAGGCGCGGGCTTGGGCGCGGGCAAGATCGGAGCGATCAGGGCCGAGGGCTGGCGCGGTGTAGAGGCGGGTGGCGTCGGTGCCGACGGCGACGAGGCTGGTGCCATGGCGAGCAAGCAGGCGCAGCACGTCGTGGCTGAGGCTGGTGCCCGGGCCGATGAGCAAGGCCGACAGGGTCTGGTACGGGAGCTGGTAGTCGCCCGCCGGCAAGGCGCCGCCGCCACTGACGAAATGCAGGCAGCCGTCTTCGACGCTGAGCACGCCCCGATCGAGGTAAAGCAGGCCATGGCGGTCGGCGTGGGGGATGCGGGCCTGGTCGAGGCCGAGGCGGCCTTTGAGCATGTCAGCTGCCCGGCGATAAGAGCAGGCAGCCGAAGCCGAAGGCGCGGTGGCGGCCGACGCCGCGCGCCAGCAAGCGTTGGAAGGAGGCGGGGTCACGCACTTCGAGCTGGCCGCGCAGCGTCACGTCGGGCAGCAGGCCGCGTTGAGTGCGCCGCTGGCCACCGGCCTGGCCAGCGCGGCGCGCAGCGGTCTGGAGGCTGAAAGCCTGCAGCCCAGCGCACTGCAGGCTGGCGGCGTCGTCGCGCGCCAACTCGCGTGTCAGCCAAGCGACGTAGGCGGCTTCGCGGTCGATGCCAGGGCCGCCGAAGCTGGGGTGGTGGGCGGCGTCGATTTCCGGGTAGCCGCCGCCGGGTTGGGCGCGGCTGCGCACCACGGGTGCGGCGCGCACCTCGAAGCGCAGGCGCTCGCCCGTGCGCCAGTCGCTGGGCAGGGCGCGGGCTTGCAGGGTGGCCAAGCCTAGGGCTTGGGCGGCGAGAGGGTCGGTCGCGCTGAAGGTGGCCGCTCGGTCCAGGGCTGCCGGGTCGGCAGCGGTGTAGCCAACGAACAGGGCGGGCGCCTGCGGGCGCTGCACAAGCACGAACGGTTGGGGCGCGAGCTCCCCCAAGGCCGCACGTGCTGCCGCGTGTAGGGCGTAGCCCAGGTCATCGCACAGGGCGGCTTGGCCGGTGGCATGAGCCCATTTGAAGAGCAGGCCCAGGTCGGGGCGGGTCTGGAGCAGGGTCAACATGGGCGTTGCGGGAGGCTGGGTCACGGCGCGACCCACTCGAAGACAGTCTGGCGGCCCGCATGCAGGTCGAGCGCGAAGCGGCGTTCGTCGCTGGCGACGTGGCGCACTGGACTCGCGGTGCTGCTGGCACCCGCGCCCTCGCCGTAGAACACTGCGGTGTGGTCGACGCGGTCGGCCAGCACGGCGCTCAACGGGTCAGCTGCTTCGAACCAGCCGGCGAACACCGGGGTGGCGGGCAGGCAGGCCTTGCGCCCGATGAAGAGCGGACGGGCCGGGCGCTGCAGGGCCAGGGCGAGGTGGTCGAGGGTGGGGGGCTCGTCGGCCGGCGTGAGGGTGATGGCGACGAGCACGGAGGCGTCGGCGCGGTGGTCGCGCCAGCGCAGGTGGGGCGATTTATACGAGTCGGCGCCGCCGTCACGGCCCTCGGGGGCGCCGCGTGTGGTCCAGCCCTGGTCGTCCTTACCGAGCTGGGCGGTCTGGAACTCGGTCAGTGGCACGCCCTCGCGGTCCAGCCTTGCGGCCCAGCGCAGGCGGGCCTGGAGACCGTCAAGCAGCGCTGCGTCTTGGCGGCGCCAGCCCAGCGCGTTGCCGAGCAGGCCGGTCAACATGGAAACGGCCGGCCAGCGCTGCACAGGCCGGAGCTGGTCCACGGCCGGGGCACCGAAGGCCATCAGCGGAGCCTCCAGTCGCAGCAGCAGGTGGGGTGCCATGGCTCAACCTTGCATCTGGTCGGCCACCCAGGCGACGAGTGCATCGATACCGAGTACCGGCACGCCCTCCAGCGCTGGCGAGGTGACGCTGAGCTGGGCCCGGCGAGTGTGGGCACCGTAGGCGGCGTCGAACTTGGCGAGGTGGTTCTGCAGGGCGCCCATCGAACGGGCGAACAACTGGCCGCCCTGCAGGGGCACGGCATCGCGGTAGGCGTTGGCAAGCGTGCGGGGCTGGTCGTCGCCGGTCTCGAGCAGCAGAAATTCGGCATGGGCGTAGGGTGCAGTGCTGCCCTTCTTGGCACCGGGCGAGACGCGCGCCACGAGGTTGACCAAGCGACCCAGCACGGCGGCGGCCTGGGCTGTGTCACCGCCGAGGTTGGACACCAGCAGCTCGATGTCCACGCAGAGGTAGACGTAGTAGAGGCCGCTGGTGAGTTCGATGTCGAAGAGGCCCGCCGAGCCTGCCTCGCCGTCGCGGCGGCGCAGGTCGTCCACGGCGGTGACGTAATCGAGCTCGCGCTCGATGGCGTGGACAGTGAAGGCGTGGGCAACGTGGACGGCGGCGTCTCGGTTGGCCTCGGTGTCCGAGGTGACCATGCGGCCCCACAACGCCGACTCCAGGCCAGCGCCTTGGGCCAGCGCCCGCAGGTTTCTGCGCAAGGGCTCGATGGCGGCCTTGAGCGTGTCGGCCCACTCCTTGAGGACCTTCTTGTCGGGCTCGGCCTCGCCGGTCAGGGCGGCTTGGGCGGCGCCCTGCTCAAGCAGGCTGCGGCTGAACTGGCGCAGGTAGGTGATCTCGGGGTCGCCGAAGAAGAGCGCTTGCCGGCTCTTCAGGTCGGCGCCTTTGTCGCCGTACAGGGCGGTGGCGAGGGCGTCACGCAACGCGTCCTGGGCCTTGGTGTGCAGGGCCGTGAGACCCTCGCCGGCCACTGGCAGCACGGCGCGCTCGATGACCTCCTTGGTGCGCTCGCCCATCGGCAAGCCGAGCGACTGCAGCGAGAAAGGCACGGCCTTGGCCCGTTCGTGATCCTCCTGGCCGGCAAAGCGCCATCGGCGCTTGAGGGCTTGGGAAGACACCCGCGAGCGCGTGCTGCCGCCGAAGGGCAGGCGTTTGGCCATGCCAGCGTCGTCGCGGTTGAGCAGAGTGCCGGGGTAGCTGGCGAGGCTGTGGATCTGGAGGAAGCGGGGGCGGGTCATGTTGTAGTCTCCCTGGGATGGTTCAGTGGGCGGCGGCGCTGGCGCGCAAGTAGCCCCGGATCAGTTCGCGGCGGGCCTCGTCGGGCGGGTGTGCTCCGAGGCCCAGCAGGTTGGCAAACGGCCACCAGTTGATGCGCCGGCCGCTGGCCGCCAGGCGTCGGGCCAGGCGTGGCAGCAGGTCGCGCAGCAGTTCGTTGTCAGCCTCCACCAGCAACCGCATGCGCAACTCGGTAAGCCTGATCTCGGCGAGCACTTCGCCGGTGGACAGGCCGCTCTGGTGCGCGCCCCCCACCAGCGCCAGGCAATGGGCCAGCAGTACCCAGGCGGGCCAGTCGGCGGGAGCGGGGTCGATGCCGGCGGCATGCAGCAGGGTCTGGGTGTCGAACATGGCTTCGGCGGCGCCAGGGCTGCAGCGGCGCACGCGGGCGAGCATGCCGGTGTCGGTGCGGTCCGAAGCGATCTGCCGAGCCAAGGCCTGGAGAGGGTCGGTGGGGGCGGTCATGTGATGGTGTCCTCGGCGGTGTCCTTGACGGCAGCGCCGGCGCGCAGGGGCTGGCCAAATTGTTTGAGCCAGTCGCTGTGCAGCCGCTGCTCCGCTCTGGCCTCGGCAAACAGGCGGCTGCTGTTGCGGGTGGGCAGGGCCTCGCAGGCGGCATTGAAGGTGGCGATGACAGCGCGGCGCAAAACGTCTTCCCAGACGTCGTGTGCGGCCTTGTCGCTGAGTTCGCTGGTGACGCTGTCAAACAGCGTGGTGAAGAAGCGGGAGTCGATTTCCGCCTCCAGGCGCTCCATCCATGGTGTGGCCATGCGGGCGTGGTCTGCATGCTTTAGGTTGACTTTTTCACTGCCATCGATGAACTGAATCAGAGCCGGTCGCAATACATCGGTGCTGGCCTGTTTCGCGAGTAGCACGAAGGCGTTCGAACGTTGAGCGAGACGCTCGTCGCCATCTGCGAGCGCGCGAAGCACAGGCATGGGAAACAGCAGCTCTCGGCGCCTGAGTCCATCCGTCTTGCTTTGACCACCAACCAACACTTGGGCAACGAGCGTCGCGGACAGGCCAGCTCGGCGCTCGGCATCTGAAGGCCTTGCCAGCAGAGGCAGCGTGCACTCCTTTCTATCAAGCACTGTCTTGGCCAACTGGCGGTAGCTCAACCCATCTGCTTGCAGTGTGGCTGCCTTCACCCCGTCTTTTCCGAGCGTTAGCGGAATCCACGGATCCAGCACCACACCATGTTGGGAGTTCGCTGCCACTCGCATGCCCTTGCTGCCTGCGCGGCGCATTACCAGGAAGCCATGCTCACGGCGCAGACGCACGCGTCGGCTTGCCTCGATGCAAAGGGGGTGCACGTCCGCTAAAGGAAGCTGATCGTCATCCCACTTCTCTAGCCACAGCAAAGGAAGGCGTCGCCCGCTACCGATACCTTCCTCCTGACTCCAAAAATCGACGGATCGATCAATCAGTATTTGCAGGTCGCGCAGAAACTCAGCACCGCTGCCTCGCTCAAAGACAAGTCGAAACTGCGATCTTGAGGCCGAGCTGCTATTCATGCGCATCGAGTTGTAGTACGTCGGGCCGCCCCACATGGCGAATCCCTGAAGACTGACCAGGGCGTAGATCCAGCAATCGAGCTGATCCTTTTCGAAGCCGCTCAACTTGTGCGACTTCTCATCAAAGTTCTTGCTCGCTACCAATAGGTCAAGCGACTGAGCGGAATGTCGAATCTTCTCGTCAGAGAAGTCCGTCTCGCGGCCGGAGCCGCACGGCGGTTGCAGAAAGGCCGGCCGCTGCCAGTCATCCACGCACAACTGCCAAGCGCTTGGTTGACCGTCGCTGAGCGCCAGCAGCATGCCGGCCCAGTCAGTCTCCTCCTGCGGCGCCTCGGCCTGTGCCGCCTTCTCCAGTGCGAGATAGGCGAGTTGGACAAGGAAAGCATGCCAGGGTGCTTGCTGGTGAGGGCGCAGATGCGTGAAGACAAGGTTCTCGCCACGCGACAAGGCCGCCAAGACTTGAGGCAGGTTGAGCGCTGACGGCCCCTCGACTGCCAGCAGCGGTTGGCTAAGCAGGTCAAGGCAGGACTCGCCTGCCGGTAGCTCGGTCATGGGTTCCTCCCTGGACGCCGTGTCTATCTTCTGGCGCAGAGGCTAAACGCGCTGAAAGACCGGAGCAAGCGCCGGCTCGCTGTGTTTTCCCGGGGGTCAGTCCAGCCGCTCCAGACCGAACCGGCTGTAGCTGAAGCGCTTGCCGCCGGCCTCGAATCGCAGCACGCCATGCTCGCCATCGTCGAAGACCGCCTGGGTCAGCGACTTGGGCTCGGCAGGCCACATCCAGGCCGGTATATCGAGGCGCTTGAGCGGCTGTCCGAGCGGGGTGATCCAGGTCGGCACATCCAACGGCAGGGCATCCAGTCCCAGGCGGGTGCGAGCTTCGCCTATCAATTCTCCGGGGGCCATCTCGTCCCAGGGCTTCAGCCAGTCCAGGCTGACAGCGTCAGCTGTCATGCGCTGGCCTGCAGCCTTGCCGAACAGGTCGTTTCGGTGGGCGGGCCAGTCGCCGCTCAGGGCGTCGGCCATCGCGCTGAGCGTGGCTTCATCACAGCAAGCTTCCACCAGACGGCGGTTGTGCTGGGGGATGAGCCAGTCCTCACCGCGCTCCAGCTCGCGCCAGCTTGCTTCCACCGCCAGCAGGTTGGGGTAGGCGCTCTTAGGGCCGAGGCCCAGGCCGCGTGCGCCGTCTGGGCGAAGCAGGGCAGCGAGGTTGCGCTGGGAAGGCACAAGCACATGGGCCTGAGCAAGCCCGGCGCCGCCTGGCCTTAGTTCATGGCGCTTCGCGTGGCGGTGCAGTCGCCCGAGTCTTTGGAGCAGCACGTCCATCGGACAGAGGTCGGTGATGAGCAGGTCGGCATCGCAGTCGACTGAGATTTCCAAGGTCTGGGTGCCAACGAGCACGACGGGCCGCAGGCTGTGCGCTGCGCCTTTGCCGAAGCAGCGCTCCACTTCGGCGTCGAGCTGCTGGCGGTCCACGCGGGCATAGCGGCCATGGTGGAGGACCGGCTGGCCGTTCACGCGGAACAGTGCCGGGTGGTCAGGGCCCAACTGTGCTTCGAGAGCGCGCTGGGTGGCGAGGGCCTGGCCTACGGTGTTGCGCAGCACGAGCACGCGCTGGCCCTGTTCAAGTGCCTGCTGGACACATGCCGCAATGCGTTCGGGCTCGCGCATCGCGTCCAGTGGCGTGGCGCGTACCTGCTTGCTGGCGGTGCCGTCCGGGGCGATGTCGTCCAGCCCCTGGGCGTGGGACAGGCAAGGGTAGGGTGCATCTGCCCGGGAAAGGTCAGCTGGCAGCTGCGAGGGCCTGCGGCCAAAAGCGACCGGCGTGCGGGGCTGGCCGGCGGCGATCAGCGCGCTGCGAGCCGCGCCGGTGAGGGTGGCCGACAGCAGCATTGCGTGGCCACCGGCAGCTGCATGCCGGGCCAAGGCATGGCGCAGTAGGCGGGCCATGTAGGGGTCGGACGCGTGCACCTCGTCCACCACGACGAAGCTGCGCAGGCTGAGCGCCGCGCGCAGGTGGGCGTGGCCGGTGCGCAGGGCGCTGAGCAGGAACTGATCGATGGTGCCAGCGAGCAGTCCGGCGGCAAAGTAGCGCTTGCTGTGCTCGGCGGCCCAGAAGCGCGCTTCTGGCGCTTCGGCGTCAGGCCACAGCACGTCGGCGAACGGCAGGCCCGGCTGGCGCTCTCCGTGCGCGCCATTGGCGCGCAGGTCACCGGGCACGGCCAGCACCCAGGCCGGGCGGGTGACTGGGTCGGGGAAGGCGCGTTCGACGTAGCCCTGCAGCCGCGCGTAGATGCCGCTGGCGGCAACACGTGTGGGCAGCAGAAAGCAAAGGGCATCCACCTCTCTGGCCTGGAAGAGCTGCGTGAAGCGCCAGAGTGCCGCCTCGGTCTTGCCGCTGCCCGTCTCGGCTTCGAGAACCACGAGGGGCTGACCAAGCCGGGTGGCGGCCGCCTGCTGCATGGGCTTGGGCGGGAAGCCGAACAGGTCTTGAAACGAGGGTGCGCGGGCGGCCAACTCGGCCTGCTGCGCAGACAGGTCGAGGCCGATCTCTTTAAGAGCCCGGTGTGCGCGGGTGAGTGAACAGTGCCAACGTGATTCGTCTTGTGCTGCGAAATCGTAGGGAAAGTGATCGGTGTTGGAGCCGATCCAGTCAGCCAGCGACACGAGGCCCGCAAAGGCGTGAGTGAAGGGCTCGGCCAGTGGCGGGGTGACGGGCTCGCTGAAGGCGTCGGGCCACAGGCGACGAACGGCTTGGCCCAGCCGTGCCAAGCCGTCCAACGGGTTGTAGCCGGCAATCGGGGCGACCCACGTGGGCCAGCGCAGGGCGTGCGGCAGCGTGTCCGCCGTGATGGGTTGACCGTGGTGCGACACGGCAGCAAGCCACAGCTTGCGGGCGCCATCATCCGGCCACCATTCACCCCAGGTGTCCAGTCCTAGGACCTGGGCATGGCCTGCGTATGCAGGCTTGCGAAGCAGCGGTTCGATCACAGTGGTGTGGCCGAACTGATCCTGCCCTGCGTTGTTGCGCCTGCGCCAGGCCGAGGCGACCTCGTCGGACTCGCCTTTGCTGTAGAACCCTGACCCGGCCTTGCCCACGTCGTGCAAGAACGCCAAAGCGGCAAGTCGTTCCAAGTCGACTGCGTTCAACGGACGGCCCGCAAGCTGCTCGAACCGACGACGCATGGTGGGCATTTCGACCAGCGCAGAAAACACGGCAGCGACGTCAATGCAATGGCCCACCAGACTGAGGCGACGACTGGAATCGTTGCGGTCTAACTTGCCCCACGGCTCTACGAGGTCGATCACAGGCATGAGCCGGTCAACGGTTTGTCTGGGGAGGAATTTTTAAGAAGCGAGATGTTCAGAATGCAGGCTGAGTCTAGAGGTCGTTGGACCACATCCTGGTGGTGTCTCAGTTTGAAATCTCAGCGCGGGGCTTGTAGGGGCCGCGCTTCTTGGCGACCGGCTCAGCCACGAGACCCACGACTTCTTCAATCGTCCAGACGTGGTCAGCGATCTTCGCTTGCATCGCAGGCGTGGAGCACCATGGTCTCGGAGAACTACGTCGTGTGCGCCAGATGCCGCTTCGCCGGACTCCTAGGTAAATGGGCGGAACCGATACCGAGGTCGGTGTCTCGCATTCAACGACGCGGAACATTGGACGAGACAGCTTTCAAGGTGACGCCCTTCAGCTCGTCGAGCAGGGGAATGTCCACCTTGCCACTGTCGAGTTGTTCCTTGATGGCAGCGTAGAGCTTTCCATCGGGGTCCGGAATGGCCGAAGCAAAGCAAAGACGACTTGCGATGCGACCCTTGCTGACCAGAACATCAACAGGCGTCTCAGCATCAAGACGCTGTCGCGCCAGCACCAGCCCCGTAAGCACCACTGGGTATCTGGACAAGTAACCGGTGTTCAGGGCCTTGCTGAGGTGTTCAATAGTTTCCCTACTGTACGCTCGCGCTACCAGAAGCCAGAGGCTATAGCTCTCTGGAGAGGCTGTCGCTATTGCGAGCTGGGTGAGGATGCACACGGCGTCAGGGTCGGACCCGAACGAACGGCTAAGTCCCCCTCTTGCTCGCAGGAAACGAACGACGTTCGTAAACCGAATCACCTTGCGAGGGCTGTCCAGAAGAACCGCGAAATGCTGAATCAGCTCGATTTCGTCGGCGGTGAACTTGATGGGGACAAAACGGTCTTCGTTTGGTGCGGTCGCCGGTTCAAACGAATCCTTCGGCGCCAGGACCTGCGTGAGGTCGACAAGCGGCGTCGGCTCATCCGCCGCCCTGGGCAGCATCATGGCCACAAGCCCATCGCTGGATTCTGGGGTGACAGCCGGAAGCCAGTATGGAATCTGGAAAATCTTCTCAAGGTAATCAGACGCCGACGTCAGCGGGGACGTGGTGTTTATGTCCTTGAGCATCTCCTTGTACTGCTGCGCGAGCGAACTCCCAACCCAGCGAACGTCCACGGCAACGAAGACCACGAACAAGCGGAAGGCAAGCAGCATATGGACTGCCTGCATGACCTCGACCACCTTCGCCGGAGTGCAGCGGTCCACATCGTCGATGTAGAGAACGATGCGCTCGAACGGCAACGCCGCGGCGTCAACGTTTTTTGCAATCGAGTTGAGGTCTTCTACCTCCGCTGCTGTGAGAAGCGCGTCCTTCACCGCACTGGACACGAGTGCCTCGACTTGCATGCGCACTGCTTCAAGGTCCTCATCGCTCGCACCCCGTCCGACAGTTCCCTCACCGCTGACCAGATTCGAAAGCTCCTCGAAGTCTTTGCGGATGGTGGAGACAAGACCAAGATGCTTTGCATATTCACCGTTAGCCGCACGGTCTCTGACGAAGTTGATGAGGCGGCCCGCCGCAGACTGTCCGTGGAGGTCTTGGCGCGCCTCGGCTACCTTCGCCGTCGTTGCCTTGAGGAGGTCGCTCGCGGCCTGCACTTCTGCCGAAGCCTTGGCGACGGCTGCCTCGTTATCCGCAACAAGCTTTTCGAACTTTGAGAGGTTCTTTGCGACCTCCGCGTCGACGCGCGCCTTCGCCGCCTTCAGCTTCTCGATGCCGACGAGCATCGGTCCGGCAGCCTTCTTGAACCATGTTGTGACCACGCCGGCCAAGGCCAAACACGAGATGACGCCTTCCGATACCCAGCTGCGAATCTGCTCGAACTTCGAACCGAGCAGATGCAAGACCTCCACCGCAAGAAACGGCGCGGCAACGGTGGCGAAGATGAAGAGCAGAACCACGAGTGGCGAACCCATGTTCTTCACCATCGACCAGAACATGTCCCGCGCCTGAACCCCATGTCTAAGCAGTGCTACGCCTTCCCGGGTCAGCTCCTTAGTGGAGGTGAGAACGGCTCCGACGCCAAGCTCGCTGGCTGCAGCTTGCAGTTCCTCCCGCGCAGTCTCGACTTCCCTATTTCCGACATCGCGAAACGCGCTAACCATCATGTCAGCGAACAGATTCGTGGTCCTGATTGGCCGAGCCTGCGCCTTTGAAAGCGACGTTTTCGCCTGCTCAAACTTTTCTTTTGCGGAGCGCTCTTCCCTGCGCGCCTGGATAAGCACGGACGACGCTTCCAGGGTGAGTCGACGGGCTGTGCTCAGTTTGCCAAACACGTCCTCCCGCAAATCGGGCTTCGTCGCTGCAGATAGCTCCTGAAAAATGTGCCCGACCAGACTGGCCCACAAGTTGGTTTCAGCGTAGTGCCACGCGTTGAACCGGATTTGGATAACCTTGTCGTGGAACGCCTCACCCGCCTCCGACTGGTGGCCGGAGTCCCTGGCATTCGCCGCGATGCTCTCAACCTTCGCATGCACTAGGTCCATGAAGTACGACTTGCCGGCGCCCCAAGACCCGAAGACACCGACGGCCATGGGAGGACGCGTAGTTCTGGAGGCAGCAATCTGCGCAAATGCGGTGGCGTCCGCCGTCACATTGAGGACGTCGGCGCGCCTGCGCGTTGCTGCGTCGTCGTTGTTGAAATCGGCGACGTACACATTCCGGAGGCTGCTGCCCGCAAAGGACACCGTTGACTTGCCGTCGGCGCGGAAGCTTCCGGCAGCCATGGTCGCCGCGGAGTGGTCGACGGTGGAGCCGGTCGGGGCACTGCCTGGACCAAATCCGTCCGGAAGAGAGCTAATCACGCTTTCCAATGGCTGAGGCGCCGACGGACCCGACAGATCTGCTTCGGACGACGGGATGCTGGTGACCGTTGGTACTCCAACGCCGCCACCATCAACCTCGCCAATCCTGTACTTGAGGTTCAGGTCGGCCGAAACCCCCGCCCCTTCGGGGTAAGTCTGGAACGGCAGCGGATTTTGAGGCGGCGGAGGCCCTCCCGAAAACGAACCGCTGACTACGACATCTTCCAACTGAAGGTTGCCGCTGAACTGGCCTGACACCTTGGGCTCATCCGACTGCTCAGGTTTTCCGGACGGCTCGTCGACATCCTCGTCGGTGACTTTATTGGCCATGTTCCTCCCTGCCTTTTGCTGGCTTATGTGCCGGAAAGTTTATGAGCTTTAGCCGGTGGACTGCTGCCTCAAATCTGAGGGTTAGCCCACCAATCCGAGATGCTGCCCCATCAGCACCAGCTCAGCTGCGGTCCGCGCGCCCATCTTTCGCATTGCCGCGCCGCGATGCATCTTCACTGTGGGCTCGGCAATGTCCGGGTCGCCGGCAATCTGTTTGTTGAGCCGCCCAGCGGCCACAAGCCCCTTGATTTGCCGCTCTCGCGCCGTGAGCGTCGCGAACCGACTGCTGACTACGGTGCTCTTGGCGCTTTCGGCGCGGTGAAGGGCGGCAGCATCCAACGCGTGACCAATGGCGTCCGGCAGGTCCTGGTCGCTAGAAGGCTTCTCTAGGAAGTCAGACGAGCCCTGGAGATGCGGATCGGCGTTGCCAAGCTCTGAAGCGGGCAGGCCGATCAGATGGGCGCACCAGGCATCGCCGGATTCCGAGGGGAATTTCGTCGCAGCTGGCAGTTCAGCTGAATTGCGCGTCGCAAACCGGGGATGCGACAGCAGAGTTCTCATCCACAAGGGATGCCAAAACGAGGGGAATGCTGTCGCGTTATGGGACTTTTCAGGTGGAACTTTGTGTCGGACGACTTTGTCGGACAACTGAAGGCGGCCCGAACGGGCCGCTTTATTTATCTCTTCTAAACCGCATCACGATAATTGCTCTTATGGGTGTGCCGTTCTCTGAGTCGCCACTTCTATTGCCCACGCCGCCGCGACAAGCGCCCATCCGCCATCGGCTCCTTCGGGCACTTTGCCGACAGCCGGCTCAGCAGAGCGGCCGGCAGCAACCGCTGGCGGATTCAACCGGTCGAGCGGCTTTGGGTCAAGACCAAGGAAGAGCTGGAATAGGCCCTTCAGCCACGTTCCATGCCCATGTGGTTTCTGTCGCAAGTCTGCTCGACAAATTTGCCTTGTTGATCTGGTCTGCGCTCGTGACCACAAAAAGCGCAAGTGCCATCCTCGAGCGGTCGATCAGCGTCGCGCACCGGACGAACCCAGGCGACCGTGGATCTAACGGCGCGTCCTTCAGGAAGGAGCGGTTCTCGGCGACGAGTCGCTCAACGAGTTGATGCTCAAAAACGTCCTTGACCGGCAACCAGTCTCTGGTGGTAGGAATCAGGGCCAGTTCCAGAATCGTGGGCACGCCAGCCGCGCCTGCGCCGAACGTCGCGACCACCAACATGCGGATGCCGTCGGCAACGCTCCAGAGCGCCAGCTCTGGCTGCAGGTGCCGTGTGATGCGGCTGTACAGGCGCTCGTCGACGATGAACGCCTGATCAGGCATCTGTTTGACGACTGCCCGGAACCCGCAGCGCGCAGGCGATATCTCCTTCAGCTCTCCGATCATCAGAAGCAGCTGACCAGCGCCTGCCGAGTTGGCGCCGGCCATGGCCCAGAACGCCGCGCGCCGACGGCCAATCGCTTCGCGCTGCTCCACCAAAAACGGCTCAGGCAAAAACAGCCGGTCCAGCAAAGGACGCCCACCGACGATTTTGTCGCCGGCTGCCTGCAGCAGTCGCTTGCGAACCATGGCCCACGTGCGCTTGCCCGCGAAGATGGGTTGCCAGCGCGTCAGGCCCGCCTGTTCCCACAGATAGAGGAGCAGCCCGCGTAGCGAAAGACGAGGGCAGCTGCGCACCGAGGGTGTCCCGCACGCCGAAGTGCGGCTCGACGCCAGCCGTTGGGGCGACCTCGACAAGCTGAAATCCAGCTTCAGCGAGGTCAGACCCGTCACCGGATCCTCGCGGATCGCCGTGCCCAGCAGCGGCCGTAAGCCTGATGCGTCCGCAGGCGGCTCAAAATGCGGGCAGGACGCCGCGTGCTGGTTTCCCGTGTCGGGCATGCGCTTGACGACATAGCCGTCGTTCAGCCTGGCAACGTAGGTTTCGATGCCCTCCGGCCGGCAGACACATCTCGGACGTTGTTGGTTGGCGTATGCCCGTGCGATGGCCGCGGCGAAGTCGGGAGATCGGATGTCGTAATGGCGGCCGGCGATCTCATAGACCGCGGACTGGTGTTCCTCGACCGAGTGAATCGACACGTCGTCACCTCACGTGCGAGCCGACGCTGCGGTCTCGGGTGCTGCTCCGCTCCTGGGTCGGCAACGGCGCGCTGCGTTGGGGCTGAGCGGCCTTGTCGTAGACCTTGACCTGTGGCGCCTGACCCTGCCGGGTACGCTGGGCCAGCTTCTCGGTCGCTACGGCCAGCACGTCCTTTCGTTTGGCCTCGGGCACGCCTTTGGCAACGAGCAGCGCTTCAATGGCGGCGACCACGGCCTTGCGGCTGCCACCACCGCGGGCGGACGCCTTTTCGCCGGCAGGTGCAGCAGAACCCTTCGGCTCCAGCGTCGGCTCGATGCGGTTGATCTGGCGTGCCTGTTGCTCGCGCCGCAGCGCGTCGCGGTCCGCCGCGTTGGGTTCGTAGCCGATTGCCTTCACGCCGCGTACCGACGCCTCCAGCCACACGAGCCGGCGGAAGTCTTCATTGCCCGACACCCGCAGGCCCTTCCAGTTGCGGGTCTGAGCGACGTCGACCATGGATCGAGCAACGGACGGGCTGTTGGTGTCGGTCGAAAGTGTGAAGGTCGACTCCGTGAAGGCGACGCGTGAGCTGTCGCCGCGGAAACGGTACTCGGTGTGGCCGATGCGGACGTTGCCGATGGTCACCGGCGCGTTCTTGATGATGTACCGGTCCTTGAGCCCGGTCTGCAGCCGGGTCACCAGGGCTGCGCGCTCAGCGTCGGACTCGATCTTCGCCAGGACCTTGGCGCCCGGTGGTTCTGCCATTGGCGCCATGTCGTGAACCTGCTTCGCCTTTGCGGCGGGCGAATCCGGCAGATCGCCCTTGGCTGGGCCGAGGTCCAGCGGACGCTCGGCGCGCTGCGGCAGCGGTTCGCCGCGCTGCCACTGCGCACCGACTTTCACGACTGGGGTGCGTTGGCCGTCCTCCGAGATGGCGGTGAATCGCGTCGCGCCGAGCTGGGTGGCCTTGGCGACGATGTCGTCCAGCGCCTTTGCGCGATACGTCACATCCGCAAGCGGGTCGCGCAGCTCGAACCGCTCACCCTGAAGATCGAGCGGGGTCTGGAACTTGTCCTTGGCGACCGCGGCGCGGTTCGCGGGCTCTACCGTTCCGCCGCTCGGCGGCTTCGGAGAGGCGGGGAGGGGGGTCTCAGCAGCCATGGTGGTCTCCAACAGATGTTCATTGACCGGCGCCGAGCGCCACCGGGAGGGCGCGGTACAGCTCGATCTCGACGCGCCGATTCAGGACCTGGCCGCTGGCGCTGGCGTTGTCCGCCACGTGGTCACCTACCGGCTGGTACGTGGCTCGGACGCGTGAGGCGTCGATGCCTGCCGCGACCAGGTAGTCGCGCACGGCGTTGGCTCGCTCCCGGGAGATGCGGCTCTCAGCGAGCGAATCGGTCGGTCCGTCGGTGCGGCCACGGAGCATGATCAGCGGCGCAGACTTGGCTTGTGCGATCAACGCCTTCTCGGCATCCGCAGGGATGTCGACGCGTGCGCTGCCGTAGCCGAAGCGCACCGTGAACAGGGCATTGCCCTGCGCGGCGGGCGGTTCGGGCGCGTTCAGGTCCGCGAGCGCCTGCTGGCGCGCGGCAATGCTGGCCAGCGTCGCCGACGTGGAGTCGGCGAGCCGCGTCGCTTCGGTGGCGAGCAGTCGGGTGTTCTGCAGCTCGTTCTTGCACACCTGCAGTTCGACGGCCATTGCCGAGTTGACGGGCCGTCTGTTGCCCTCGTCGACCGACGGCGGCTTCGGCGGTGAGCTGCAGGACGTCAGCAGTGCCAGGCTCGTCAGGAAAGGGCTGAGAAGGATTGCGGTGCGCATGGTGTCGCCTCGTTTCAGATGTCGATGCACTCGGTGGACTGCACGAGCGGGTGGCCGTCTCGTTCTGGGTGCTCGAGCAGCACGCCGTCGTCATCCGCCATCGGTTCGATCTCGCCGCCACCGGTTGACGAACCGCTGGCGGTGAAGAAATTGAGCAGGGTCTCGGCCAGCTGGTCCGAGGGGCCGTCGAAGTCGTCAGGAAGCTGCGCCATGTCATGCGCCAACCTTTGGATGTCGATGGTTTCCCCGTCTGGCAGGTCATCGTTGGCATAGCGCCAGCGCCCTTGCACGCGGGCTAGGTGCAGGTCCATGTTCATGCGCGGCACGTTGGGTGCGGGCTTCAGCCGCGTCCTGAACGCCTTGTCGTTGAAGTAGCGGATCTTTTCGCCGAGGATGGGTTTGCAGTTCTCCAGCACCAAGACCAGACGATCGCTGCCCAGGGACTTCATCTCCTGCGGCAGCAATAGTGCACGGCGCTGCTCGCTTTCGTTGCGGCTGATGGAGCTGTGGCCATGGTTGCTGAAGGACTGGCTGCGGCCACGCGACGTCGCCCGTTCGGTGTACTGGCCGAGCATGGCGCTGTACTCGTCGGCGTCCCGCTGCTCGCGCGGTGCGTACAGGATCTGGAGGCCGTGGTTGGTCGCAAACGTCCGGGCTTCCTTCTCGCCGTAGACGGCGTCGAGCTGGGACATCGCCTGGATGATGGTCAGCAGGCGAAGGTTGTAGCCGGCCAGGAAGGCCGCTGCCGTGGAGATGATGCTCACGCGGCCCATCGAGGTGAATTCGTCGTTGACCAGCAGGCACTGGTACCTGAGCGTCGGGTCCTGTTCGGGCAGGTGCCGGGTGTTCAGGCCGACCAGCTGCGAGAAAAAGAGGTTCAGCAGCGGCCTGGCGCTGGCCATGCGGTGCGGCGGGATCCGCACATAGACGGTCATGCGGCGACGCCGCACATCGGCCAGGTCGAAGTCATCCGCACTGGTCGCGGCATCCACGATGGGATCAGCGAAGATCGTCAGCGGCGCATTGAACGTCGCCACGATGCTGGACAGCGTGTTGTCCGAGGTGGTTAGCAGGCGCCGCAGTGCGTCGGTGCATTCCTGGGACAGCGGCCGCCCCTGTTCGATCCGCGCGTTGATCAGTTGCGCCAGATGCGCGCTCAGCGCCTGACCCTTGCCCGAGGATTGCCGCAGCATCTCGCCGACAGTGCGCGGCAGTGCCGGTGATTCCAGCAGGAGCAGGCCCAGCCCGAGGAAGAGGTTGCGGGCCTGGTCGTTGAAGAACGCCTCCGACGAGGTGCCGCTGGTGTCGTTGGGGAAGAAGACCTGCCCGATCGCCAGCAGGTCACTGATGCGGTGCAGCTCATCTGTGCGTACCGACGACAGCGGATTCCAGCGGTGGCTCCTGGCCTCGTCGTCAAAGGGCGAGAACGCAAAGACGGATTGGCCGCAGGCCGCACGGAAGCCGGCGGTGGCTGCGTGGTTCTCGCCCTTGATGTCCAGCACGACGGCCGAATCGGGCCAGTTGAGGAGGTTCGGGATGACGATGCCGACGCCCTTGCCGCTGCGGGTCGGCGCCGACAGCATCACCGACAGTTGTCCCGGCAGGCTCAGGAACCGGCCGCGGTGCTTGCCGACCAGGATGGCCGGGCTCTTGCCCGCCCGGGTCAGCCCGGCGCGCTCGACCTCGGCCGGCGTGGCGAAGCGGGCGTCGCCGTGCAGAGGACGGCGGGAGCGTGCGGCGATGACCAGCCCTGCGGGAAGCAGAACCAGCAAGCCCACGCCGGAAACGCCTAAGGCGATCTGCAGCCGCTTGCGCAACAGCGAGTCGTCCTTGTACAGCCGCCAGTAGCTCACGATGCTGCCGAGCCTCGCCTGGGCCGGGTTGGCCTTGCACAGCAGCAGGAACAGCGCGCCCGACAGGTAGACCGCGGCGAAGGCCAGTGCCACATAAGCGGCCACGGCGAACACTACGGCGGCGATCTTGTGGCCGGCGGGCCAGCTGGCGAAGGGAAGGGCGGTGACGTTGTTCATGTCGATGCCTCCGCTGTGGCGACTTGACGGCCGAGGCGCTGGCCTCGCGGCTCGTAGAGGATTTCTGAGATGAAGCGGCCCCGCTCGTCGCGGTCGAACTGCACGACGACATCGATGACGATGCGCAGCAGCCGCTTGATCTCGTCCATGCGCAGCCCACTCCCGGCGCTGGTCTCGCGGATCATCAACGCCATCTGCTCGAAGGCCAGCGCACAGCTGCCAGCGTGCACGCTGGTGATGCTGCCTGGGTGACCGGAGGCGGCCAGCCGGACGAAGTGGAAGCATTCGTCACCGCGCACCTCGGCCAGGAAGATGCGGTCCGGCTTCATGCGCAGGCAGGCCTCCAGCAGCGACTTCGCCGTGACGCGGGCCGTGCCCTGGGCATCCTTGCTGTAGAACAGGTGGACGACGTTGGGGTGGTTCGGCAGCGTCAGCTCCGCGGTGTCCTGGATCGTGATGAGCCGCTCGTGCTTGGGCACCTCTTCGACAAGGCCCTTCATGAAGGTCGTCTTGCCCGAGCCGGTCTTGCCGCTGACGACGACGGTCTGGCAGGTGCGCACCGCCAGGCGAAGGAAGTCGGCGTAGCGGCCACCGTTGCGAAGCGCGAGGAGCTCGGCTTCATGCGGGGCCAGGTCACCTGCAGCGCCGGGGACGACGCTCCGGGCACGCTCGAACAGGCCTTCCTGTTCGAACTGCTGCAGGCCCTTGATGACGCTGGACGGCTTGCGGATCGTGATGGATACGGTGCCGCGTGGAACGGCCGGCGGGATCACGAACTGGACGCGCTCACCGCTGGGCAATGTTGCCGACAGCAGGGGCCGCTCCTGGTTGATCTGCTGGTCGCCATACGTGGCGACTGCAGTGGCCAGCGACATGCAGCGCTCCTGCGACATCTCGGGTGCCGCCATGGCAGACCAGCCCTTGGTTGTCTCGACCATCAGTTCGCCAGGGCGGTTGAAGCAGACCTCCAGCACGTCGGGCGCATCGAGGTGATGGCGCAAAGGACGCAGAAACTCGACGACCGAGGTGGCGTCGCCGCACCAGCCGTCGGTGGTCGCGTCGGGAAAGCGGGTGTCCGTGTTCATCGCGACGTCGGCCGGAGCTCGTAGACAGAAGAAAAGTCCACGTCGCGCGCGACGTAGATGCCGACGACGCCGCCCTGGTTCTGGTAGACCAGCGGCGGAATGTTGATGGTGCTGTCCAGCACCTTCTCTGCCAGCTTGCTCGTGTTGGCGGTCGTCGATGGCAGCACGATGGTGTCCGCCTGGCGTTCATTGGCCTGGTTCTGGATCACCAGCTTCACCGAGTCGTCGATCAGCGACAGCAACATGGCCGCGCCGATCCGTTCGGTCCAGCGGTTGTCGACATAGCCGTCGATGCCCGCCTCGCCGAGCGCGCCGGTGGCGGGCGAATCGATGTCGACGGTGACCCCGAGCGGCGTACGGATGCGCGTCCAGAGCACAGGGATGCGCACGGTGCCCGGCCGGACGGACGCGATGCGGTACTCCCCGTCGAGGTGTGAGCCACGCTCGATGAGCAGCACGCGGCCGTCGTCACTGAAGACATTGCGCTGGACCTGGCAGCCCACCAGGCCGGATGCGGCGCTGATCAGCTTGGTCTTCAGCGCGCAAGTGAAGGCGGTGCCCTTGGGCAAGATCAAGCTGCGGTTGACCAGGCGGCCCGCCATGACGGTGGACGTGGCAGATCCTTGCAGCCGCCCGCCGAAGAGGCCGGTGCCGGAGCCGCCCGAGCCGCCGATTGAGGCGTGGATGACGCCTGCAGCGGGCGGGGCGTTGAGCATCACAGCGGCGGAGTTGTTGCCGATCGATCCCGCGCCGGCGACGTCGGCCGTCTTGGCCAGGTTGTCCAGCAGACCCTGGAGCTGGCGCTGGTAGCCCTCCAGGTTGCGGGTCGTTGCCCTCAGGGGGTCCAAGGTCTCGTCCGAGGTGCCCGCGGCGCCTGTCGCCGCATGGTCGCTGCCGCCCGTTCGCCGGCCGGCGCCTTCAGCGCTCGAGATCGGACCGGGGCGCGACGTCACCAGCAGGATGGGTGCATCTTCAGGTGCGACCCACTTCGCGCCGCTGGTGCCAGCGCTTCCCGCTCCCGTTCGTCGAACGCCGATGGGCTCGGCATCGTCCGTCTCGTCTCGTGCCAGCGCCGGAATGCGGGGCGCCAGGGTGCCGCCGCCGGCGGCAACGCCAGAGGCGGGCATCGGCTGCATGTCGAGCTTGCGTGGATCGGTCGACGCAGCTGCCGGCTTGTCGCCGGCTCGGACCGGTTGGGCATCCGCCTTCGGTTTGCCGCTGGCCGCAAAGCGATGGATGCCGAACGCCGAGACGGCAACCAGCGAGCCGACCAGCAGCACCACCGCTGCCAAGCCCTTGCGGGAGATCGACACGCGCTGTTCGGCGGCGACGTCCGGCACGCCTGGCTCGCCAGGGAGGGCTGCCGCCTCGTCGGCCTCGGGCTTCGTGCCCACTTCGAGGCTGTCTGGCGCCGGGGCCTCTTGCGCCACTGCTGTCATGGTGCAACTCCTCGATGAGGTTCTCCAGTCGGTGCGATGGCGGTCCGTAGGGCGCGCTGGACGCCGGGGACGGTCGTGCCTTCGCCGGGCGGCACGCCGTCGAGGTCGAAGGCGTCGTTCCAAAGGCCGACGACAGACGAACCCGCCCGCAGCATCAACCGACGGCTGACGCGGTCGACGACGAGCAGATCGTCCTCCATGCGGGCATTGACCAGCGTTTCGCTGCCGTCGCTCCGAACATGAAACACGGCTGGCACCTCACGGTTGCCTGGGAAGCGAAGGTAGGTAAAGCGACCGTCGTCGAACACCAGCGTCGGGACGATGTCCTCCGAGTCGCGACCCTGGGCCATCGAGTACTGGGTGTTCATCACCTGGGGCTTGGCTTGCATGCGCTCCGCGACGACCTCTTCGGGCCGCGGAAGCAGCGTGACATCGAGAGGAGGTAGGGCAGATGCGCGGGGCGCGGGTCCTTTCGCCGCAGATGCCGCTGGCTTCATCGGCGCATTGACCTGGAGCCGGAATACCGGCGGCCGGGGATCGGTGTCCGGTAGGACGACGAACTTGAAGGCATGCGTGCGCCGATCGGTGACGACCGCGATGTTGTTCGGCGCGTTCGCCGAACTCTTGGGTTTGACGAACACGTTGCGGGCACCCGGCTGAGCGGCAATGCACCAGGCCGATTCCGGCTTGGTGCAGTCCCCACCCAGGCCGGCGGCGACGTCCGTGATGGTTTCGTCTGGATCCAGGGTGACCAGGGTGACGACTCCTCGCTTCACGGGCACGGTGACGACCGCCTTTGGGTCGTAAGTGACGTCGCGAAGGCGCTCGTCGTGGGCTGGTTGCGCTGGCGCCCCAGCGACGGCTTGCAGGGACCATGTCGCAATCACGAACAGGAGGGGCCTCATGGCTTCGCTCCTAGCGCCGCTGTGGTGATTTCCGGGTCGGAGCGGTAGGCCGTGACGACGAACCCAAAAGGGTTCTCCAGGCGGTCGCGTTCCTTGGCCAGTACCTTCGGCTGGTACTCGAACACGACGCTGGCGACGTGGCGCGTCGTGATGTCCGGCAGGTTCCGATCCGTGAGGTGGACCACCTTCTCGTAGGTGACGGTCGCTTCACCGTTGTTGCCGGCCCGACCCGACGCGGACAGACGAACGCCGATCACGTTGACGCGCCAGTCCTGGGCGCCAGCGATGCGCTTCTGCAGCGCCTCTTCGCCTTCGAACTGCCGGTTGTAGTCCGCGAAAACGGCCGGCGTGGCCATGCGAGCGACCTGGTCGAAATCCCGCTGCAGGAACATCCAGCTGTAGCCCGCACGGGCGCGGACGAACACGGCCAGGTTGTGCTTGTCGAGCGCTTCCATGGTCGGGATGGTCTCGACGTCCAGCCGTTGCTGCACGGTGGCCTCGCCGGTGACACGGTCCACCACGATGGGGATCTCGACGATGCGACGAAGCGGGCCCTGGACGAAGACCGCTGCGGTGCCGATGAGGCCCAGCACGCCGCCGGCGATGGCAACGCGCCACGCCCGGCGTTCGGAGCGTTCCAGCAGCAGCGTCCGGTCGATCTCCCAGGCCGCGTTTGCTTCCATCGCGGCGACGGCCTCGGCCTTGGGAAGAGGAGGGGAGGATGGTTTCGGGAATGCAGCAGCTCTTCCTGTCATCAGGATGGCATCCATGGGGACCTCGCTTGTGTGACGCGCCGGCGCGCTTGGGTCAGGGCAGGTAGTCGGCGACCTTGCCTGTGCGGTTCAGCATCTGGTACTGGCGCTCTCGGTCGCGGGACCGGGCAATCCGCTCCTCGCTGTCAGCCATGCCTTGCAGCATTTGGACCTGTGACATCTCATGGGCCAGCATGGCGTTCTCCGCGCCGATGCGTGCCTGGATCTCCTGGATGGCCTTCTGGTCACCGGTCATGTTGATCTGGGTCATCAGCGAGCGGATCTGAGCGAGGCGGCCGGAAGCGGTCTTCATCGCGTCCTGGAGCAACCCCTTCTGCTGATACGGCTGGGCCAGGTTGGATTGGCACGCGACGCGCGCAGCGCCGGTGAGGTCCGCGCAGTTGTAGACCATGCCGGCGTCGCGCAAGGCCCGTGCCGTCGTCGTGAGCCCCGAGTAACCGGAAACGTCGACGTCGTTGAAGTAGGTGTAGGCCTGCGACGGTACGTAGTTGGCCAGCGCCGGGTTGTTGAAGACATTGCCGAGGTTGCGCACACCGTTGATGCTGTTCAGCTGGTTCTGCAACTGGGTGATCTGCTGGACCTGGTTGTTGATCTCGGTGATGTCGTTCATGACTTGCTGAACCGTCTGCATCAGGTTGGCAATGTCGATGACGGGGATGCCGCTGGCGCGGGCACCAACGGTGCACGCCAGGAGTGTTGCCGCTGCCGCGATCTTCAACCGTGTGTTCATGACGAGCTCCTTGCTCAACGAGGTGTCAGGCGCGGCCGCGCATGGCCGCGAGTTTGTAGGCCGCCGTGCGCACTGCGCCGGCACCTTGTCGCGCGGCACGTCCGGCCATCCCGGCCGCCGTGCCAACTGCCTGTCCGGCCGCATAGGGAACGCCGACCCCGGCTCTGACTTCGCCGCCGCCAACGCCGCTGGCGGCACCAGCACCGCCGCGGGAGGAAAACCGAGGGCCGGAGGCCATGCGGATGTTCTGGATCATCTGGATGCCCTGCTGCACAGCGGCACCGCCTGTCAGGGCTGAGGCAAGGCTCGGCGCCTGGAAGCAGATGATGGCCATGAGGATCATCACGATGCAGTATTTGAGCGACTCGGCAACTGCGTTGAAGGTCGGTCCGGCAAAGCCACCCTGGCCCTGTATTGCGTCCACAAGGTGGTCGCCCATAAAGGCACTCAGACCAAGCGCGAAAAACGAGAACCATGTAACGACCACAGCGTTGAGAAGCATCGACAGCCAGCTGTCGAAAAATCTAGCGGTGGGTCGCCAGGCCAAACAAAGAACGAACAGAGGGCCCACGGCGATCACGAATGTCAAGAACACCTTGGCAAGAGTGACCGTGTACAACGTGATGCACAGGAACACGACGTTCCCGAAGGAAGTGACTACCGCCGCAAGGAGCAGATCCAGGCGCCAGACGCTGGCTTCCTTCATCAGATCAACGACGAGCTGGCTCGCCTTGTCATTGAAGGTGTCAAGAATGCCGTACGGCGTTGTGACGGTGTTTGCCGCTGCGGTGGACGGCAGGAATGTTGATGCGACACCCGTGGCCAAACCGTTTGCTGTATCGGAGACGGTCGAGATGTAGAAGCTCGACTGAAGGGCTACCGAGAACACCAGCCCAATCTTGAACGCCTTCCATACAAAGGTGGGCACGGTTTCTGAGACTTCATTTCGTGCAATTGCCCACCCGTAGAGGCAGACCCAGAGCGTCATCGCCGATAACGCGACTGGCATCAACGCTCCCATCAAGGTCGTTACGACGTTGAGCACGTAATTTGTCAGTGCAACATCGAACTGAGAACCAACCCAAGTGAACATCGCATCACCTCATCTACTGAACCACGGTGAATGGAAGGGCCTTGACGCTTACGCATTTGCTTGAAAGGTCAGGAAGCGAGCACTGCATCCAGGTGCCCTTGTGTTTCACGATCCAGAGCCGCGGACGCTTTTCCTTGCCGAACGTCGATGCCCTGCATGTGCCTTGACGCGCGTAGATCTCCGTGCACTCGTTCAGGCCGTCTGACGTTTCCACCATGCGCCATCCGCCAGAAGTACAAGCGGGATTCGTTGCTGAGCATGGAGCTGCCAAGGTGGCCGTTGGAAGTGGTGGCGTCTCTACTCTTCTTGTGCCGTCCGGCAGGACCACGACGGCTTCGTTTCCCTTGACGTACTGCGCGTTTGCCGCGCCTGCGGCAAGGGCCAGTGCCAGTGAGTTGATCAGGTAGGTGAGGGGCTTCATGCGGCTCTCCGTGAGTTGCGGGATCCGCGATCTTTAACCTGACGAAGGAACTCGGGAAGCCACTGAAACGGATCGTTGCCATGGCGGGCGCGCACGCCGTCCAGCAGGGCGACGTTGTCGGTGGTGGCGGACAGGACGGCGATGAAGTCCTCCAGGCCGGCCAGGTCCAGCTCGCAGATCGCGCTGCCCTGGGGCTGCTTGACCAGGAAGCGCCGGCCGCCGTGGGAGCTCAGACCGCGGACGATCTCGAACTCGGCCTGGCTGAGGCCAAATCCGTCCACGTACTCCTCGCGGACCGCCTCCGGGTTGGCCAGGAAGATCTTGGTCACGCTCTGCTCGACCATGGTCCGCCCGATGGGGTGGCGCAGCACGTCCGACGGGCTCTGCGTGTCAAAAATCCCGAGACCGTTCTGCTTGCGGACGGTCTTCTGCTTCTTCTTGGCGAAGTCGCTGAAGACCTCGTGGTCGAGCGCCTTCCAGAACTCGGAGATCACGTAGATCAGGCGCTCGCCGTTGACGAGTTCCTCCATGACCTGCAGCAGGTACATCATGACGGGCGTGCGGACTTCCGGAAGGTCCAGGAATTCCGTGGTGTCGAAGCCGATGACCGGCGCAGCGTCCAGGTCCAGCAGCCGGTCGGGTGCTTCGTCGAAGACCCACCCCAGGGCGCCACCCTGGCACCAGCGTCCGAGGCGCTCGAAGAGGCTGTTCTCACCCGCCTTCGGCAGGTTTTGGCGGATGGTCGAGAAGCGGCGCAGTGGCGCGGGCATCCTTGCCACGGACTTCACGGCGTCGGCGATCGCCCGCTCGTCGGCGGGCATGAGCGGTAGGGCCGGCGTGGCGATGCAGGTCTTGATCAGCTGTTCCCAGAACTGGACCCGGGCCGGTGTGGGGTCGCGCTGCAGCGGGTTGCAGCCGGTGGGCTTGCCGGCTTCCAGGGTGAAGTAACGGCCCCCAAGCGCCCGGATGGCGATCTCGCAGCCGCGATCCAGATCGAACAGCACCAGCCGCGGCACCGGGTTCCACTTGCGGGTCAGCGTCAGCAGGAACATCTCGAGCGTCGTCTTGCCCACGCCGGTGGAGCCAATGATCAGCGTGTTGCCCGGCAGCTTCTTGTCTTCGGAGTCCTCGTCGACCGGGCTGCTGTGCAGGTTCAGGTAGAAGGGCTGTCCCGACGGTGTACGCAGCAGCGCCAGGGCTTCACCCCAGGGGTTGCCGTTGCGCTTGCCTTGGGGAAAGTTGTGGCCGCTGGCCAGCGCCGCGAACGCCCGCGAGGAGAGCTTGGCGTCGCGCGGCCGCCATTGCCAGTTGCCCGGCATCTGCGCGAACCAGGCGGCGTCAGCCACGAGGTCAACGGGCGACATCTGCAGGCTGGTGGACTCGCCGATGGCGCCGATGGCCTGCGCGGCGCGCCGCCCGGCGTCGGCAATGTCGTTGCCGAAGACGACGAGCGAGTAGTGGTACTCGCCCATGCAGAACTGGCCGTCGCCCAGCTCGTTGAGCGCGACGTCCATTTCCGCAACCTGGCTGGCAACCACGTCATCGCTGGCGATCAGCTGATCCCGCTGCAGTTCGAGCGCCTTCATGGCGTCTCGGCGTGGCAGGATCGAGAAGCTCTGCGTCTCGATGAACTCGCTGGCTTCGTAGAGGAGGGCGTTCAGGACCCCGGGCTGCACCGCGTCGGCGTATTCCTTGATGTCGACCAGGGCGGCGAAGCGTCGCTGGTCGCCCTGCCGGATCTCGAGCTTGTCACTGCCGAAGGACAGGCGCGATGTGGGCAGCGTTCGGTACAGCGGCCCGGCGGCCATGGGAACGGGGCGCCAGCAGCCGTTGACGAGGTAGCCCAGGAATTCGGCAACCTCCGAGTAGCTGCGTTCGTTTTGCTCGCGGGACCCTAGCAGTTCGGGGCTGAAGCCGCGCAGCACCCTGGCGACAAGCGCCGAGCGTTCTGCCATCACGCGCAGTGCCTCAGCCTGCGCCGCGGCGATCTCTTCGCGGCTGCGCCGGTTGGACCTCAGGGCGCGGGCCACGCGCGACGCCGTGGGCCGATATAGGAGGGTCAGGTAGAGCTCATTGCTCATGAGCCGGTGCTGGCCGAGCCGGGCCTGGTAGGCCTGCGACAGGTCGCGGGCGAAGCCGGCCTCCACGGGGTCGTCGAGGGCATCGCTGACCGTCCGGTGGATGCGGTGCGTCCACACGGCCCATTGCCCGCCGGCCAGGTTGCGCAGCAGGCTGCAAAGCGCTTCATGGCGCTCGGCGATTTGCTGCTCGTCGGCGCATTCGAAGGCGACGCCGCCAGGCGCCAGACGCGCAGGTAGTCGCCGCCTCGCGTGATGACGTCATGGGGACTGACCAGCGATGAGAACGGAATGAAGCGGGCCAGCGGGTTTTCGGCGCGGGCGCGGGCCCAGTGACGGGGCGCGGGCTCTCCGCGACGCGGGTTGGGCCGTTGGCCAGCGTGATCAGACATGCCAAGCATCTTTGGCTCCCCGGTAAAGGGTGGGGGAATAGCTGCGCGCGTGCCAGAAGCGGCGGTTGTGGTCGTGCAGGCGCAGCTTCATTGCGACGAACATCTGCCGAAAGCGCTGGTCGTCCTTGGCCGTCACGAAGCGCATCCAGCCCAGCGTGGGCAAGATGGCCAGGAGGACGACCGGGGCGATCCACCAGGTGATCAGGCTGCCGCCCCACATGATGAGCAGCATGCCGGTGCCGAACAGCACCACCAGCGGCACCAGCGGGATGCCCAGTTTCATCGCGGGCCGCGTGGCGCCCTTGTAGATGGCCTCGCCTTGCACAGTCGTCCCCGGATCAGCTGACGATGTAGGCGGCCATGGCGCCGGCGCCGCCGACGAGCGTGCCGCCGATCAGCACATTGGAGACGTCGGCCAGCCGGGCGCCCTGGAAGATCATCTTGAAGCCGGCCCAGATGATGGCGATCGTGACGACGGCGATCGAGATCGTCACCAGGATGGTGTTGACGTTGGTGACGGTGTCGTTCACCTTGTCGAAACCGGCGGCCAGCGCCGGTGACGCCGCCATGGAGACGAGGGTGGAGGCAGTTGTCACCAGGGCGGTCAGAAATGCGTTGCGGTTCATGATTTCTCCTTGGGTTGCACGGGGGGAAGCGCGCGGACCGCCGGGGAGGCGGCCGCGAGGACCTTTTGCACGTAGCCATGCTCGAAGCCGGTGTTGAAGTTGCCGCTGTAGTAGCAGGAGAGGGCGCGTCGAAGGGCCGTCTGCGCTGGGCGCGTCGGGTCTCGCTGGCGGGCGCTGTCGAAGCACTCGCTGAGCACCGTCTGCATGGCGGCCAGGTTGGTGCAGGCGTCAAAGGCGGTTTCCAGGGTCAAGCCGAGCCGTTCGAAGTTGCCGACGTTGATCTGACCGAGGCCGACGCTGAAGTTCCAGCGTTGCGCCTGAAGCGCGCGCGCCGTCGCGAGCGCCTCGGCGCGGGTTTTTGGTTGGCGCTCCAGGGCGCCGCCCACGACGCCGATGGCCCATGGATTGCTGCCGCTCTCCACGTGGACGAGGGCCGATGCCGTGGCGGCGTGCACGTTCGGCGCACACGACAGCGCGAGCGAGAGGAAGGTGGTGGTGTCCATGGCGCTGTCAGCGTGAGAGGCCATCGGGAACGCCTGGCTGGGACGGCGGCTGCAGCGCAAGCCAGGCGGCGAAGTCCGTTTCGAAGCGCGTGTCCCAGGTGCCGAGCTGCGTCTTCGCCGCGGGGCTGAACTCCGTGACGGCGTCGCCGGCCATGGACCACCAGGTCTGCGAGAACGGCGCGCCGTTCACGGACACAGAGATCGCGCCGTCGTAGTCGCAGCTGTAGACCGGCCCGTTGGGGCCGTCCCACTGCCGCGTGTACTGCGGTGGACAAAAGCTCGGCGCGTTGGACCAGGTGTGGGCGGAGGCGTTGCCGGCCCCTGCGAACCCGCAGGTCGGAAAGGCCTTGCCACGCGCCAGGTCGCGCAGCAGCTGCCGGATGGGCGGCACACACTCGGGGATGGCACGCCAGCTGGGCGCGGCAAGGCACAGCAGGACCACGCAACCGTCGACGGCGCTTGCCGTGGATGGCGCCATTAGGCTGAGCGTCGCAATCAGACCGACCAACGCACCGGCGGGGGCGCATGGGCGGCGTCCAGACGGGCGCCGTACCTGCTTGGCACCACGCCATGAGGCGTCTACATTCGGGGCCGACGAAAGTACCGTTTTCGGTACCTCGTTCATGACCAAATCTTGAAGTTTGTGCATGACCGATAACCTCATAGTCGGGACACGTTGAACCTGTGATCCCGGGTCGGCTCGTTGGGAGCCATGCAGTCAATCTAGAAGTCAAACCCCATCGGTTCGCTGCTGGATTCGGACCGATTTCCAGCAGTTCCGCTGCAGGAAGACAACCATGGCCACGCCGTTGGCGTCTCTTGATGCACTGGTGCATCCACACCAGATCGAAGTCCAGGAATTCGGCTCCTACGCGCTGGTCATCGACGCCAGAAGTGCCGAGGCGTACCAGGACGACCACATCCCGGGAGCCGTGAATGTTCCTGTCGGTCCCAGGGACCGACCAGTGCGCGAACCCGTCACCGACTTCACCGGCGTTCGGGATAGCGAGCCGGGCGTTCCCTACGTCTTGGCCGCGCACGTCCGTCGGCTTGAAGCTGGTGGCGCGGTGCTTGTCTATTGCGACAGGGGAGGGCTGGACAGTCAGGTCTGGTCCGAGCCGCTCAAGGCGGCCGGCTACTATGTCGATGTGCTCGCAGGTGGTTGGATCAACTACCGACGATGGGTGGAAGCCGGCCTGGACGTGTTGCCGCGCGCGCTCTCGTTTCGAGTGCTCGTTGCCCCTCCCGTCAGCGGACTCTCCCGCATCGTCGCGCGCCTGACCAAGCGTGGCGAGCAGGTGCTCGACCTCACTGCGTTGGCGGGACAGAGGCTGGTGCCCGGCTTGACTCTGTCAGTGGATACGCCGCCGTCGCAAAACGCCTTTGAGACTCAGCTGCTGCAATCGCTGAGGCGCTTCGACGCGCGCCGACCCGTCTGGATCCGCATCAGCCTTTGTGGGTTCGGCGATCTCGTGCTGCCACCGTCGCTGCGGGATGTCGTGGCCCGCTCGGTGAGCGTCAGACTTGAAGTCCCTCTGGGTGCCCGAGCGCGGGCCTGGAACGAGTGTCTGACGTCGAAGGGCGCGGATGCAGACCGGTTGTTGGAGGCGCTCTCGGAGTCCAGCCGACCGCCTAGGGCGGAGACCCTTGATCGGTGGCGTTCGCTGTACAGATCCGGGCAAGTCGTCGAGGCGTTGGCGGAGGTCATCACGGCTTATGTCGAGCCATGCCGGGTGGCTGAGCACTGGCAGCGACCGCCGCAGGTCGTGACGCTGCCGTCGCTGGCACCGAAAGCTCTGGCGTCCGTCGTCGATGCGTGGTGCGGGGCTGCCGCCTCTTCCGGTGCTGACTGGACGCCGTGAGACCCGCAAGACGCAGTGCTAAATCAGTCCGTACAACTTGGCCTTGCGCGCAGCGCTGCGACGGTCCGGCGTTTCCAGTTTCGCGCTGACCCTTTGGAAGCGGCAGTCGATGGTCTTGGCGTCGAGGTTCATCTGGGCGCCGATGGCCTTGCTGGTTCGCCCGGCGTCTTCGTGTCTGAGCAGCTCGATGTCGGCCGGCGTGATGCGAGACCGTTCCAGCAGTTCCCTGCGGATGGTGTGCAGCATCCAGCGATGCAGCTCCATGCTGAGGGCGCGGGCCAGTATTCTCACTTTGCCGAATCCGTCAGCGTCGAAGAACCCGGCGTTGTGGGACCCAAGGCACAAGACGCCGACGCGAGACGATCCGGCGCTGGTCGGCGCAGGCACGATGAACGCCGACCCAAATCCCAATGTGGCTGAGACCTTGGCGAAGTCCTCCTCGTTCGGCAGCAGCCGGAGGTCTTCAGAACGGACGGGCTCGGTCTCGCGGCTTGCATAGCGAAGCCAGGGGTCGTGGTCGTACCAGCCGCGCTTGGCGTACTCCGAGGCCCAGAGGGGGTCGCAGGCCAGCAACGAACGGTATGAGGCCCGAGTGGCATCGTCGCGAACGTAGCTCATGAACACGCCCGTGTCGGCGCCGAGCAGCGCCAGCACTTCGCGGAACCCGCTGAGCGCGTCTTCTGCACTGCCGGCGTCTCCGACGGCGGGCAGGATGTCCAGGGCCCTGCTGCCGTACTCCGGCGCGCGCGTCAGCGCCGCCAGACAGAACAGCTCACCATTTGCCGCCGAGTGCTTCATGGCCTTCGCGACGCAGCTGGTCGTACAGCACAGGTTCCTCGAAGCGCACAGGCTCCGACTCGCACCATCGATCGAACCACCTGGCATCCTGGAAGGACATCGTCTGGACCAGGCATGCGCCAACGGGCTGGCGTTGCGTGCGCTCGATGACCAAGCCTGCGGACGTGCGCCGGATCACGAAGGCGACGCCGGCGTCCTTCGTCGCGATGACCCGCGTCCCGGCGCTCGCAGCCTGGGGTGAAATAGTGCCGCCAGCTGCGCCAGCGGTCCGCTGTCGCCTGGTGTGGAGCGCCGCCCGCTTTTCGCCCAGCGGGCGTGCGGGTTCGTCGATCTGATCGACGCGGCGGTAGCTCTGAAACTGCGGTGCATCAGCAGGCGCCACGACTGGCGTGGCCCTGGGCTGGCGGTTGGTGCTCATCCCGGCTCCTGCGGGCCATCCTGGCCACATTGCCGCTCGCGATGGCGGCTCAGGGGCAGCTTGCCAAACTGGGCAGCTACGGGGCAATTCGAGATCACGGAGGACGATGTGTCCACGATACGCCTGTATCAAACTTGTGACGCTAGTTACGACTCCGTGGCGGATCTTTTTGTCCCAGGAAGTCCCGGCGGTTGAGGCCAGCCGCGACAAGGACATAGCCGCGCCGCTGGGCGCCAACGTCGAGGAAGCCAGTTGTTCCACGACCGCCCGCATTGGTGGAGACGCCGGCTGTTCGCTTGAGCGAAGTCACCTAGGACGACGATTCTTGTGAAGCGATGCGTATGGCAACGCTGCCTCGCACCCATATCAATGCCGCGAAGTCCCGCGACGCGTGGAACCCAGATTCGTCGTAGTCAAGCAGGGGACGCCTGAGCCCGTCATCGTTTGAAGGTCGCCGTTTTGAGCACGCGGCTTCTGGCCGCTTTAGTGGCCGACAACTCGCCGCGGCTCCATCGGTTGAGACCCGTCCCAGGACGCAGTTTTTACGAAAGGTTGCCGTGTGGTATCAACGTTAGGCACTGATCGCCTGAAATCCACCACACCGAATCACCGGTACTTTTTTGGAGTGCACATGCTGGTGCTCGTCGTGCGGCAACCGCGGCCGGATGCGCGGTATTGGACGGGTCGTCGATGGCTTGCTGCCGTTGATGCGCTTGCGTGGCCGATCGCATGGATTGCGGTCATTCATGCCTTGCCGGCGCGCGCAGGACTGTTCGGCTCGTGCGTGACGGCGATCTGCGTCCTTGCCGCTCTCAGCCGACTGCATCGCGCAGTGTGCGAGAACAATCGCTACTGGTTCACCACCTGGAAGTGGGGGCGTGTCGCGTTCGCCGTCTGGTTGGCGGGCGTCGTGATGAAGCTGACTTTGGTCGGCTGAAGGCTCGTCCGAATCAATGGGTGGCGTCTGGCCGCTCCTCCAGCCACTGATCGATGTCCGTCAGTCGCCATCCGACTGCGCGTGGCCCAAGTCGAATCGCAACGGGAAAGAGCTTCAGCGCCATCAATCTGTAGATCGTTGAGCGACCGAGCGCCGTCATGCGTCGCACCGTCGGCATGCGCACGATCACCACGGAAGTTTCGGTGGCTGGGCTGCTGGGTGCTGTGGGCGTGTTGAGCTGCACTTCCGATCTCCGATGGGCGGTTACGAAGAATCTAGAGGCTCAACGGCATTGGGCCGGTGCTGGATTCGAGGCTGAATCCTGCATCGCCCGGCTCAGGACCAGGGGACGACCTCTCCCGTCCACGACAATGCGCGCCCGATGGACAGTCCTGATTCGACCCCTGACGGCTCGCCCGATATTCCCGCCGCGACGGTGAAGGCCATCGGTGACCTGGATGCGCTTGTTCAAGCGATCCTGAAGGCCACACCTGCGTCCAAACCCTGGCAACGCCAGCTATTGGTACATCTGTCTCAAATGGATCGTGAGGTCCAGGTGCTTCGGCTGACGATTTCGCTTGGGCGCGGAGTCGCCGAGGTCGGCGAAGCTGCTGCCGTGCTTCGTCGGACCTTGCGAACGGCCAATCTCTACGTCGGTGGTGGGCGTGCCGACATGGGGACGAAGGCGGCCATTCGTCTTGCCCTGGAGCTCGGCCAGAAGATCGACGGCCTGCTGGAGCTGTGAGGCCCGTCTTGGCCATGCGCAGGTCTTCGGTGGCGGCCCCAGGAGGATGGCTCAGGCTGGCGCATGCCCTCGGCCCGGGTCACCCAGCTCCATCGGTGCCGAACTGCCTGAGCGGCCGGGATGGTGCCAGTACGTTTGGCGCCACGCTGGCTTCTGCTACCTGGCAGTTCGAGACCGGACGTCTGGATGCCGGGCTAGACTGGCCTCGACAGCTGACGTTGGGCAGACGATGAAAGCACTGGTGATTCTGTCGATAGTGGTCGGTGTGCTTGGCGCCGCCCCAGACGCTGCGCAGGCGAAGCCGCAGCGCTCGGCGAGCGCGGTCGCGCAATTCAAGCGCGCCCATCCTTGCCCCGCCAACGGTGCCACGAAGGGGAGTTGCCCGGGTTACGTCGTCGACCACGTCGTCCCGCTGTGCGCCAAGGGGGCCGACGCTCCACACAACATGCAATGGCAGACGGTCGACGAAGCGAAACGCAAGGACCGCGACGAGCGGACGCAATGCAGCGCGCAGCGGCGCGCGGGCAAGGGCTAGCAGGGGAAGTAGCAGCCATGTCAGATCTCAAACTGAATCTGGACGCCGCGAGGCTCATGTGCGCGATGGTCGATGAGGAACTGAAGGCCCTACTCGCCGAGCTGCAAGCCTCCCCGCCTGACGAGCAGCTGGAGGAGAGGTGCAAGGCCAAGGCGCGCGAGTTAGTCGCTGCGCGATTCCTGGTCCGCGAGGCCCGCGAGAGGCTGGAAGCAAGCGGGTGGTGAATCCGGCGGCGGCAAGTCCGCCCTCGGCCGCGCGTTCGTCGGTCTGAATCACCCCGAGGGCGGCAGCATCCGCTTCGAGGGACCTGAGTTGCTCGGCATCACCGCGCGCGACTTCCGGTCGTTCCGCCGGCACATCCAGATGGTGTTCCAGGATCCCTATGCCTCCCTGAACCCGCGCCACCGCATGCTCGATGGCATCGCCAGGCCCATCGCCTTCGGCGTGAAACCTAAGGTGGCGCGCGAGGAGGCCCGCGAGCAGTTGTTGATCGTGGGCATCAGCCCGGATGCCGGTGGGCGCTTCCCGCACCAATTCTCGGGTGCGCAACGCCGGCGCATCGGCATCGCCCGCGCTGACGCTCAAGCCGCACCTGCTCATCGCCGGCGAGGTGGTTTCTGCGCTTGATGTCAACGCTGCGTGACGTCCTTGGCCATGCGCCGCATCCTGCCCGGTCATCAGCGAGTTGCTCCTCCGCTCCAGCGCCTCGAACTGCAGTGGCTAGGCCGCGGCCTCATGCGCTCGAATTCACGCGCGCTACGAGTTGTCGTCCGCAATCCCTAGAAGCGCAGTGAATATTTGAACGCCTCTCCCCCGGTGTTGACATGAGCCGATAGTACAAGTAGGTAAACTTTGCAACATTGCGCAGCTGGATATGTTCCTTATGCGCGGCCATTTTAATTTACTGTCCGAGCAACATGGCAATTCCAAACTTGTCGACGCGCTTTGAAGCGTCCATCCTTCAATGGCAAGCGGCTTATTGGCGAATTGTGGGGCCGTTCATAGCGTCAAATGGACTAATTGGCTTCTTGCAAAAAGAAAATAGGACGCGTGACAGGTCCAGCCTGGCATTTATCAAATCGCTAGCTTTTGCTTTGCTGCTCTTCAACGCCGGGGTTGCCGTTGCTGTAATGCCAACCTCATACAAAATGACCTCAGGGTCGGAGGTGCAGAACCCCGCGGACGCCTGTCCCATATTTATGGATAGGGAAAATGCCAAATATGGGAGTGCGAATCGTCTCTCACGACCGATTTGGGTCGGGTTTAAAAAGTATACAACTCAGAGTGGATATACATATAATTTCGATGGCGATCAAAATTTGTCCGTTGTCTGTTCTTATGTGAATGAAGAGTGCCACTGGGCCGGCCCTCCTGTGTGTCCGAACTGGGTACTTCAATCAACGGACGATACGCGCTTAGTTGCCAGCGCCACATGCCCCTCCGGAACGGCTTTCAGCGAAGAAGCTCAAACCTGTGTGTGCCCCATTGGAACAGACTGGGAACCTTCTGTTGGCGCCTGCAAGCCGATCCGCGATCGCAATCAAGATCAATGCGATGTGCGATACGGCAATCCGATACATCCGCTGACCGGTGCAAAGTCTTCCTCTGTTGAGTTATTGGTCTTTTCTGGACGTTCCATCGATCTTCTGTACAACACTCGCAAGGGGCTTAGTGCAGAAGGTACATACATCGGCCGAGGTCAGGTCATGCCGCCGCCTGCGGGTGCAGGCCCAATGTGGTCGCTGAATTTCGAGCGGCAGTTCTACGCAGGTGAGCCGCATCAAGCTTTTCTCGGGGCGGACAAATGGGAACTGTTTGCGGCATCTTTCGGCGGCGTTTCTGAGGGAACTACAACTGTTGGTCGACTTTCAGTAAGCGCCCCCTTTGCCAATGCCCATTGGTACCTCAAGGAGCGATTCGCCAATGAAATGTACGAATTCGCTAAATCCGGCGCAGTTACTCCACTTGTAAAGTCTCAAGGAATAGGCGGTCAGGGCTACGGTTACGAACACACGGTGCGCTATTCCTTCAACAATTGGCGGCCCATTCCTGAACTGACCAAGATGACTGATGCGTTCGGCCGAACGCTGGTTTTCCAGTTCGAGCTGTCCGGACCACTTGCGAGTTCGGCACCGCGTCTTCAGTCGATTACGTCCTCGGACGGGGTTATTCAATTCGCTTACGACACGAATGGAATGCTCAAGCGCATCACGTGGCCGGACGGAACCAGCAAAAGTTTTACTTACGGGCAGGAAGCTGGCGATCAGCCTTGGCTATTGACCGGCATCACTGATGAAGTTGGCAAGGCCTTGAGTTCGTATGGATACGACGCCCAGGGCCGGGCAGTTTCAACCCAGATCGCCGGAGGAACGAACGGATTTTCTGTCGTGAGGGGGACTGCGCCAGCGCCCACAGTCCGCAGGTGGTACGACGCGGCGGCTGGGATCATCTGGCGAGAAACAACCTGGGGTGATCCCGTAGAGCTGGATATCCAGACACCCAACGGCACGATCAGCACGATTCAGACAAAGCTCGTCAACGGCATGCCGCGCATCACGGCGCAATCGCAGCCTGCCGGCTCAGGTTGCGCAGCCAGCGTGAAGCAACAGGACTACGACGCCAACGGCAACGTGGCCTGGAGGGAGGATTTCAAGGGCAACCGGACCTGCTACGCCAACGACCTGAGCCGCAATCTGGAGTCCAGCCGTGTCGAAGGCTTGGCGACGAACAGCTCGTGTGACGCCGTTGCACCGCAAGGTTCCGCCTTGCCCAGCAATGCCCGACGCATCAGCACGCAGTGGCATCCCGTTTGGCGCCTGGAGACCCGGGTTGCCGAACCCCGCCGCCTGACCACCAAGGTCTACAACGGCCAGACCGACCCGTTCAGCGGGGCAGTGACCTGGTGTGCTCCGAGCAATGCCACCTTGCCTGATGGGAGTCCCATCGTCGTGCTGTGCAAGCAGGTCGAGCAGGCCACCACGGATGCCAATGGCGCCCTGGGCTTCACCGCCACCGTGGACACCAGCGTGCCCAACCGCGTGCAGCAGTGGGCTTACAACCAGTACGGCCAGGTGCGCACTGCGACCGACCCGCTGAACAACACGACCACCCACGTCTACTACACCGACACCACGGCCGATCACACGCTGGGCGATCTCTGGACGGTCACCAACGCGCTCAACCAGAGCATCCAATTCACGAAGTACAACCCGGCCGGCCAGTGGCTGACGATGGTCGATGCCAACGGCACGACCACCACCCGCACCTTCGATCTGCGCCAGCGCGTCAAGAGCACCACGACGGGCACGCTCACGACGAGCTACGACTACTGGCCCACCGGCCTGCTCAA
>Ga0136846_1233238_pt1 | contig 46180 bp, 37 predicted proteins | sample HopSoiMetagenom2_FD_96841 | JGI IMG/M metagenome (GOLD analysis project Ga0136846, IMG submission 96841) | Grasslands soil microbial communities from Hopland, California, USA - 2 Assembly 2016 (version 4) | ecosystem: Environmental > Terrestrial > Soil > Grasslands | place: USA: Hopland...
AGTTCTGCAACAAAGAAGGTCCTCTCTCTCAAGATCGCTAGTTCGGTGGCAGTGGTCCTTGCCGGCGTGGCGATGTTTGTTCAACCCATGGCCGCACAAGATGAAAGTTTTGACTTGTTACCGGAGGTCAGCTCCAGGAGCTTCGTTCTGCATCCGAACCCCAAGTTCGTGAGTTGCCTGGGCGTACCTGGTGCTCCGGCGCCGGTTGCGCATGTTACGGTGACGCGTGGCAAGCTGAACGACACGTTGACAATCAATGGCAGGCACTTCAAGCCCGGGCTGGCGTTCGACATGTTCACGGTCCAGCGCAGCAGCTTACTTTCGGACGCCACTGCGGATCCGAACTTCACGAACTTCGGAATGGCCTGGTACCAGTCGGATCTCGAGGCGAACAGCCTGGGCAATTTCACAGCTACCATCAAGACAATATTGCTCGATCAAATCTTCGGTTTTGATCCCGATCAGAGCAATCCAAGTCCGATCAACACTTTCCACGTTGGATTCTGGTTCAACAATCCTAACGATGCGAACGTGGACGGCTGCGTTTTTGATGTGACCAAGCCTACACCGTTCAACGGCGAGCATAAGGCGGGACCGGTCGCATTCATCACCGTTCCGGATCCAAAGAACAATCTTGGACCGTTGTGCACCAATCCCAACACCAGCACAACGCCGGCTACCTGCAATCCGTAGTGGCTGGTTGTCCTGACTGATGCGGAGCGAGGGCGCGCTTAGGGGAGCGCGCCCTCCTCCCGCAACAGGACACAAGTTGATGCTCTGCCGCAGTTGTAATGCAGGTTTGTTGACAGGAAAGTGACAAATCCTCGGAGATTATTCGTGACTTTTCAAGTAGTGTGGGGATTCGATCCTGACAAAGCTTTGCGCGCGCAAGATCTGTTTCGGCGAACCCTTGTTCCGTTGGGCGGTAGTTCGGAAGATGAGACCGACACCGGTGGAGGACAGGAAAACGTAAGAATGCCGCCGGGCAAGACTTTTCAGGTCTATGAGCTTCGGCGCCTATTCCGGCTTTAGGTAAAAGGATTTCGAGAAGGAGCAATATGTCTGAATGGAAAATGACGTATCGCGGGATTGTCTACCCGTGGCAGTGCGATCATATGGGGCATATGAATGTGATGTGGTACACAGGAAAATTTGACGAGGCATGCTGGCAACTGCTATCGATGCTGGGCCTCAATTCATCTCGATTTGCGAAGGATGGAACCGCGATGGCTGCGGTCGAGCAGCACACTCAGTACAAACGCGAATTGCACCCGGGGGATGCGGTGACGATTCAATCCGCGCTGTTGGAGATCAAAGACAAGTCGATCCACATGCTGCACAAGATGGTCCATGACGCGAGCGCCGAGATTGCTGCAACCACGGTCGTCGTCGGTGTTCATATCGATGCCGCCATTCGGAAGGCGATTCGGCTCCCGGAGGATGTGCGCCAGAGAGCTATGGAGATGACAGAGCGGGAATTGGGTGCGCTGCAGGGAATCGGAGAATAGCCAGGCGGAGTCATGGCCACGTATGATCTTCATCCGCCAAGTTGTTGGTTCGCTTGCATAAGGCAGGGGAGTGACAGCCCCGCGATTCGTCTCTCTGACATCACATCTGACCCGGTTTCCTCTTCCGCTTACAACCTTTGCGGCTTGCAAGTGGCACGGCTTTGAGTTACAAGAAGGTTGTCCACTCTCGTCGGTTCGCGTCAGTTTCCCAGGTTTAAAGGGCTCCCCCAAATTCCCCCGCGTGGCAAGACTCTGGCCAAATCATTTTTGCGCCCCTAGAGGTCAAACATCATGCGGAAGTACTCTAATGCCTTGTCTGTCGTCGGCACACTTGTGTTCCTTAGCAGCTTTTCCCTCGCCCAATCAAACCCAAAAGAACTGCTGGATTCATCATCGCTAAAGGGCGTGCAACCGGCAGCCCTGGCGACGACTACCCCCGCAATCCAGAAGTCTTTCTTCGGCGCTGATTTTCTCCTTACGAATCTCATATGGCCAGGAACCGACAGCCTCCATCGAATCGCCACTCTCGGCGGCCTGCGCCTCTGGGATGACGGCGTGAAATGGGGACAGGTCAATACGGGAAAGAACGTTTACAACTGGTCGCAACTGGATAGTTGGATCGCAATGGCACAGTCCCAGCACCTGGATGTTCTTTACACATTCGGCGACACCCCACAATTTGCCGGAATCATCCCCAAACTGCCGGTCCATTGCCTGACACCGAGCGCTTATAGCTGCTCGCCTCCAACCGATGTAAAGTCAGATGGCACTGGCACCGACGCGAACTTTTCAACTTTCGTGACCGCGCTGGTCACCCGCTACAAGGGCGAGATTGCTTACTACGAACTATGGAACGAGCCCGACTGCAGCTGCTACTTTGCCGGCACGCAGGCTCAACTGGTTCGCATGGGAAAAGATGCTGCGGCGATCATTCGCTCGATCGATCCGAAGGCAAAGATCTTGAGCCCTTCGGGTCACGTGTGGTCGATGACGACCTGGTTCGCCGGGTACATTCAGGCGGGAGGCGCCCCTAACTTTGACATTGTGAACATGCACATGCGCGGCACCGGCGCACTCAACGAAACACCGGAAGCGTTTCTCGGAACTTACGCGAATATTGAAGCGCAGCTCAAGATAAACAAGCTGACCACGCGTCCTCTGTGGGACAGTGAACACGGCATTCGCAGGAAGGAGCCGCTGCCCGATCCCGATGAGCAGGCGGGATTCGTCGCCCGGGAAATCGCGCTGCGCGCCGGGCTCGGAATCGCGCGTCAATACATCTACGCATGGGACGACACTTCGCCCGTCGGACTGCAGGGCAACGAGGCTGGCACCGCTTGGGACACAATGACGAAATGGCTGATTGGACATTCCATCAGTCCCTGTATAGCCAGCGGCACGAGATATACCTGCAATCTGGATAACGGGCAGATTGTCTGGGACACCGCGCAATCGTGCAGCCGGGGCACGTGTACTACATCGCAGTACACGTATCCCACAACTTACAAGTACAAGACAGACTTGGAAGGCAAGAAGACCGCTCTGAGCGGAAAAACCGTATCCACCGGTTACAAGCCAATTTTCCTGACGGCCCGCTAACTCGCTTGGCTGCGCGAGTTCGGTCCGTACAGCAGCAAAAAGCCTGGCTACATGACTTGCAGCCAGCCTGTTCATTGAATCCTTTAGCGTCCCAAACTGCTACGCGGCACGAAATTGCTGCGTCACCATTCGCCGCTGGTCTCGCGTCAGCAGCCAGCCGATCCCAGCGGGGACGATTCCGAGCAGCACCAGAAACCCGATATCCCAGGCGAGCCAGTTCGCTCCTGGACGAACGTGATGGATCCCCAGAATCTCGTGATCGATAACGCCTTCCACGAAGTTGAACAATCCTGCTCCAATCAGGAGCCAGCCGAAGTACACCTTGCCGCGCGGCAGCACTCCTCGTTTTGCATCGCGGAAGAGCACCAGCAGCGCTGCAACGGTTACGATCCAGCAGAACGCGTCGAATAGGCCGTCAGCGAGCATGTTCAGCTGCATGGCCGTCATGCTCGTAGGAGGAACACGATTGGAAATCATGTGATGCCATTGCAGAATCGAGTGCAGAGTGATGCCATCCCAGAAGCCTGCGAGAGCGATCCCGAAAAGAATGCCGGACGTGGCGCCCTGTTTCACAGAAGCCTCCACGCCTAAGAGAAGCTTCCACTATTGAAGGTTGCTGCCGAAGTCGTACTACGCGCGATGCTAACTCATTCCGCTTCCATTCGCTCCGCCAGCTCCAGCATCTTGGTCACGCTGTTCCAGTTCCGCGCTGTTCCGGTGACACCAATCAACTTCTCCACCTGCGACCATGGCAGCTTCGACCTTCCAGCCCCATTCGGAAAGTAGATGTAGAGTTCGCGCCTGCGAAGGTGCATCTCCTCGGGAAAGCCCTTCAGATCGGCAATTGACTTCTTCGCTCCAGCCGGAGGATCTCCAGCAAGGAATGTCACCAACAGTTTGCCCGGCTCAATGTCTGTGCGGCCAGAGAAGGGATTCGCACTCACTGCCGTCTTTATCTCCCCGGTCGTACGGACCACGACCGCCGGAGTGAAACCGAACTTCCTGGTGATTCCTTCCTGAATCTTCTTCTCTAATTTGTCCGCATTCTTGTCCTTGCTGCGGAAGATGATGTTCCCGCTCTGAACGTATGTCTTCGCGTCTTCCAACCCCAGCGATGCATACAGATTCCGCAGCGCATCCATCTTGATCCGGTTATGCGCACCAACGTTCACTCCGCGCAGCATCGATATAAATACCGCCATGCTGATCTACTTTCCTGTGGCTTTGTGGAGGCTAAGCCGCCGGTACAGAGTCTTGTCGCTGCCCACCGTCAGGCGCCCGGTCATGCTGTCGCCCGAAATTTGAAACTCCCAATCATCCTGTTGCGACGTATTACCTGTACAGCTCATAGCCGACACTCCCGAGTGAAAGTGACAGGTCAGCGTCCCCATGAAGTCGGGCGCGCCGTCCACAATCTTGTAAGCGTCGACCTTCAATTGCCACGGATCGCTCTTGTCCTGAGCGATCTGAACGAGCACGTGCTCATCGTGGCATGGGGAATCCGGCACAGTGCACTTCGACTCGCCTTCCCACGATCCAATCACGTCTTTAACGGACGTGCCTTTCCCCCAAGCGGGGATCGCAACCGCCATCAAAGCCACTGCCAAGATGATTCGCATGATGCAGATAATAGCTCAGTTCCTCCGACCCGAATTCCATCGCCACCGCCCAGACATAGGCAACCTACAAAACTTGGGTGCAGCACGGCCATTCTCTCGTGCAATGCCCTACTGAGTTTCCTGGAACCAAAAGAATCACTTTGAGCGAATCCGGAATGACCGGAGAATCGCAGAAACGTAGTTTGCCCTTCGTTCAAGCACGTTGGTTCGACTGGCTATTTCCAGGTTGATTTTGCAGAACGAACGCTAGCGGATTCCGGGCTTGCTGCCCAGGGGAGAAGTAAATATGTCCGGACAAGTGGTTCTATATTTCGACGATCAAGCTGCCGCCTTGCGCTTCGCCTTAGCCGCAGGCTCCGTGATGGCGGGCGATAGCATAAAGTTCACGACCGAACTTGTGCAGGAAACAGCGCGCGTCACGCGCATCCGGCTCGATGCCGTCAACGCTGAAGGGAAGAAATCCGGGAATGGTCGCGCCGCCTAGCCACCGGCGCATGCCAGTACTATGCCGTGCCCGCGTTCGTGAGGGCCTCGATCGCGTCTCCCAGCGTTGGGAACATCAGAAACACCTGCTCCACCTTCGTGATCTCAAATACTTTCAGCACACGCTTCCTCACTCCAGTCAGGGCCACTCGGCGTCCCGCCTTCGTAAAAGACGTACAAGCGCTCACCAGTGATCCCAGCCCCGAAGAATCAAGATAGGGAACGCCGCTAAGGTCGAGAATCATCGTGGGAGCGTTCTCGCGGCGCACCGCATTCAAGAACGGTGTCACGTTCTCCATTGTGAGTGGCCCGCGCAGGCTCAACACTCCTCGGTCCAGACGCTCGATTTCTAACGGCTCAGATGCCATGGCGAGCGATTCTAGGCCAGAACTCTCCCCCGTTCAAGCTCACTCGTCACGGCCGTGTCCCCTATGAGACAGATCTTTGTAATGTTTTTGTGTTATCTGCCGGAACGCCTTGGTTGCGGCTGCGTCAGCGACTACGATCAAAGTAACGGCATGTGGGGGGAAACGGAAGATGAAACGAAGTGGATATCCATGCCAGCGCTCGCAGTACCAGTACGACTGAGGAGCATCCCAAGGGCACAAAGGCCCGCATTCTGCTGACGTCGGTCTTCGGACCGTACGCGCAAGACGACGAATTCGGCAGCCGCTCCATCAACCCGATGGAGCTTTACCATAATCAGGTCACGCGCGCCCAAGGCAGCTTCTCGCTGCGCATGTTCCACCGCTCATGGGGCATCATGCTCATTCAGAAAAACATCTCCGCGCCCTGCACAGTGCTGGACTTTCCCACTCGCGAGGATTTTTCGCGTGAGCTCACGGCCAATCAGTACGACGTGGTCGGCATTTCGTCCATCATCGTGAACGTCTCCAAGGTTCGCGAGATGTGCCGCATGGTCCGCAAGCTCTCGCCGAATTCCACCATCGTTATTGGTGGACATGTCGCCGCCATTCCCGCAGTCGAGAAGATGATTGATGCCGACCACATCGTCCGCGGCGAAGGCGTCGGCTGGATGCGTCGCTATCTCGGTGAAGATGACACCGCCCCCATCCGCCATCCCGCGATAGTCTCCGGCATGCGAACCCGCATCATGGGAGTTCGGGTTCCCGAGCGCAAAGGCGCAACCGCGGCTACCATCATTCCCTCTGTCGGATGCCCTATGGGCTGCAACTTCTGCACGACCTCAGCCTTCTTCGGAGGTAAAGGCAAGTTCGTCAACTTCTTCGAAACTGGCGACGAGCTATTCGACGTCATGAGCCAGATGGAGAAGGAACTCGCCGTGAACTCTTTCTTCGTCATGGACGAAAATTTCCTGCTGCACCGCGAACGTGCCATGCGCCTCCTGGATCGTATGAAGGAAGCTAAGAAGAGCTGGACGATGTCGGTCTTCGCGTCTGCCAACGCAATCCGCAAATACACCATGCAGGAACTGGTCGACCTCGGCGTCTCGTGGCTGTGGATGGGCCTGGAATCTCCCCACTCCAGCTACGCCAAGCTGCAAGGTACCGACTCGCGCGAACTCACCCGGCAGTTGCGCGAGCACGGGATCCGCGTACAAGGCTCAACCATCATCGGGCTCGAGCATCACACTCCCGACAACATCATCGCCGAAATCGAGCATGCAGTTTCGCACGACACCGACTTCCATCAGTTCATGCTCTACACGCCGGTGCCAGGCACCCCGTTGTATCAGCAGATGGCGGAAGAAGGCCGCCTGCTGAGCGATGTTGACTACGCCGATGTTCATGGCCAGTTCAAATTCAACTTCAAGCACGCTACCATTTCGCGCGACGAATCCAAGCGTTTTCTCGATTTGGCGTTCTGGCGCGACTTCGAAAGCAACGGCCCCAGCCTGTATCGCATTTCTCGCACGCTTCTCTCCGGATGGAAGCGCTACAAAGACTGGCCTGATGCCCGCGTCCGCGCACGCTTTGCGCGCGAGATGCACCGGCACAGCGGTATCTACAGCTCGGCCCTTTGGGCGATGGAGCGGCAGTTCAGGAAAGTGGACGCCAAAGTGAGCGATCAGATTCGTGGGCTGCGCGAGGAATTCAAGCGCGAGTCCGGAATGATCTCGCGCATGATGCCGGCCGTACTCGGTCCCGTCCTCCTCTGGACAACGCGTCGCGAAGAAAAGCGCCTAGCCAACGGAAAGACGTACGAGCCCCCGACAATCCTGGAGCGTAGAAATTGGGCCGAAGCGTAGCCTCAATTGTCGGGCGAGGGCGAAAACGTAGCGCCGCCATCCCGGCGGCTGTCGCGGCGGCGTCTCGCCGCCACACGCGCGAGCTGCAAAGCGCGCGCCAATATTGACAAAGGGAAGCAGCTTGAAAGGGAAGCAAGCTGCTGCTGGAATGAAGATCGCCGCATCAGCGGCTCGCGCATCTATCCTGTCTTGCGCGTCGACAGCAAATCCAAAATCTCTCGCAGCCCCCGCCGGATATGTTGAATCTCCGGATTCGATTGCGTTGGAAATGGAATCGCACTCTGCGTCTTATCGGATTTCGTCTCCGCCCGCAGTTGTTGCCGCGCGCCAGAGATCGTGAATCCCTGCTCGTAAAGCAGTTGCTTGATGCGCAACACGTTTTCGACATCGCGCTTGCGATACATGCGCTGGCCCGTGCTGCTCTTCACCGGCTTCAGTTGCGGGAACTCGGACTCCCAAAAACGCAGCACGTACGCGGGCAGGCGGCAAAGCGTGGCCACTTCGCCGATGCGGAAATAAAGTTTGTCGGGGATGACAACTTCTTCCGCCCTCTGTTTCGCAACAGCTTTTTTCCTGGCAGCCATGCGTATGTCCCGCGTCCGTTATTGTGACACAGGTCCGGCGGCGCTCCGAATTATTTACTTCGCTCCGATGGACAGGTGGCTTGCTGTGCTTCGAACGGCGGCTGTTCATGTGCCAACTACGTTCCGGTCGATGTCAAACCCCAGAAACGGAGAAGCCTCTCAAGAGGTGCTTCCCTTAAGAGGCCAGTGAAAAATCGTGTGTAAGCGAGAACTGGTCTCGCTTCCGTTAGTGTTTCTTCTTCTTTGCCTTCTTCTTCGTTGCCATGAAGGTTGCCTCCGTGAACGATTTTCCCTTGCAAGGGTTACCACTGCGGGCCCTTAACTTGCAGAACCAACCCTACTCATAGTATGGGAAGGCCCTATAACCCAAGATATTGCGGCACTGTGAATAAACTGTCAATAAAATTCTGCAAATTCCTGCAGATTTTCTGCTGCCCGCCTCAACAGAATCATTCACGGATCGCTCTTCCTCTTGGCGGGTGAAGGTCCGCAACGACTTCCGACCAGCGCCGAACGGCTGCTACCATCCCCACATGCGGCGCGATCCCATCGAACTTGAGATCTTCAAGAATCTTTATCACTCCATCGCTGAAGAGATGGGAGCGGCCCTGCGCCGCACCGCGTTTTCGCCGAATATCAAAGAACGCCGCGACTACTCCTGCGCAGTTTTCGACGGCAATGGCGAAGTCATCGCCATGGGCGATCACATGCCGGTCCACCTCGGCTCCATGCCAATGTCCGTGCGCGCCGCTATTGATGCCGCTCCGATGCAGCCAGGGGATATCGTCATGCTCAACGACCCCTTCCGCGGAGGAACCCACCTCCCTGACATCACGCTGGTCGCTCCGGTGTACATACGGGTTCGCGGCCAGCAGAACACTCCAAGCTTCTACGTAGCCTCTCGCGCCCACCATGCCGATGTCGGCGGAGCTTATCCAGGATCCATGGGGCTCTGCCGCGAGATCTATCAGGAAGGCGTCCGCATTCCGCCAGTCAAGCTGATGCGCCGGGGCGAAATGAACCGCGACGTCCTCGCCATGCTTCTGAACAACGTTCGCACGCCCGAAGAGCGGGAAGGCGACCTCGGAGCCCAGATCGCGGCCTGCCACACAGGAACCGAGCGCCTGCGCGACATCTGCTCCCGTTACACATTCTCGCGAGCCAAGCAATCCGCGGCAGATTTGCTCGACTACTCCGAAGACCTGATGCGAGCCTTTCTGGAAGAAGTCCCGGCAGGGATCTATCGCGCGGAGGATCTTCTCGACGGAGATGGAATCAGCAGCAACCCGGTGAAAATCGCTGTCAGCATGACTTTTCACAACCAGAAGAAACACTCGCCTCGACGCCAGCGCAGCGCAGTCACCATCGACTTCACCGGAAGCAATCCGCAGGTCGAGGCCAGCATCAATGCGGTGGCGGCAATCACCTACTCAGCGTGCTTCTACGTCTTCCGCTGCCTTGTCGCCGATGATGTTCCCGCGACCGCAGGACTCATGCGCCCCATCGAGGTCATCGCACCTGAAGGAACCATCGTCAATGCGCGACCTCCAGCCGCCGTAGCCGGAGGCAATGTCGAGACCTCTCAGCGCATTGTCGACGTCCTCCTGCGTGCCCTGGCCCAGGCAATACCTGACCGCATTCCAGCCGCGGCATCGGGCACCATGAACAATGTGACCATCGGGGGCATCGACCCGCGCACTGGACTTCCATTCACTTACTACGAAACCATCGCCGGCGGAATGGGCGCGGGCCCAACGAAGCCAGGCGTTTCCGGAGTGCACACGCACATGACGAATTCCCTGAACACTCCAGCGGAGGCTCTCGAATACGCCTATCCTCTGCGCGTGCGCACCTACTCGTTGCGCACTGAAAGCGGCGGCGACGGCAAGTTTCACGGCGGCGATGGCATCGTTCGCGAGATCGAAGTACTCACCGACTGCGATGTAACTCTCCTCTCCGACCGCCGTGCGCACGCTCCCTGGGGCCTGGCCGGAGGAGGGATGGGCTCGCTGGGAAAAGCATTCGTCACACACAACGATAGCAACGTCGAACAGATGCCCGGCAAATTCAGCGCGCGCCTGCAGAGGGGCGAACGCATCCGCATTGAAACGCCCGGCGGCGGCGGTTGGGGTTCCCGCTAGCCCGTGGCGGCTCGGCGGCTTCGCGCTAGAGTTCGAGATGATGCTCTCTGGAGTCGTCGCGTCATATTCGGTGCTTCCTCCAGCGACTCCGCCCATCTAATGAAAAGGTCGGCCCCAGTGTTTGAGTCGCGCCAAAATACTGCGTAAGAAAAGGGATCACAACAATGAACGACGTAGCCGCTCACTATCTCGAAGAAGCCCGCCGCCAGCTCCGCGGACATAAGCGCATGGGCGAAGGTGCGATGAACCAACTCCGCGACGAAGATTTCTTCTTCACTCTCGATGCAGAATCGAACTCGATCGCGATTCTCGTGAAGCACCTCGCAGGAAACATGCGGTCCCGCTTCACCGATTTTCTGACCAGCGATGGCGAAAAACCAGATCGCTTCCGGGACACCGAATTCGAACTCACTTCCTCTACCACGCGAGCGGACGTAATGGAGTGGTGGGAACAAGGATGGGCCATCGTTTTCGCTGCAGTCGATTCTCTAACACCGGAAGACGTCATGCGAACTGTAAGCATCCGCGGCGAACCCCACACCGTCCTGCAGGCCATCAACCGTCAGATCGCACATTACGCCCAACACGTCGGCCAAATTGTCTTACTGGCGAAGCATCTCCGCTCCAGCGACTGGAAGACGCTGAGCATCCCGCGAGGCAAATCAGAGGACTTCAAGCACCACAAGGTGTTGGCAGGTCAGTACGAACGAGGTGGTCCGAAGGAGAAGTGAGCCCTTACGCCGCGTCCGACCGGGGCGGGCCCGTTCGATCGATCTTTCTGGTCCACAACAATCCCGATGTCCGGCACGCCGGCACCCACGTCCCACGTCACCAGACCTCCCGGCGAGTAATTCTCTCTTTCCCGGCGTAGTGTCTGACCTCGTTCGTCATCCCAGAAAATGTGGGTCATGGAGTGGTCGGCTGATCACCGCTCTGTATTTCGGGTCCGTCGCAGCTTGGTTGTACTTGCGCAGCCGGCCAATAAGCGCGCTTCTCGAGTGGCGACCACTGGTGCCTACGAGGCCGTCTGGACTATAAAGTCAGTGGCCCTTCATGAAACCACAAACAGATTTCTGGACGCGGCGGCGCTTTCTACAAACATCGGCGGTGGTGGCAGGCTCCATACGTACTGCAAACGCAACGCACGATCCGAACCCGGCGCTCTTGGCTTCAGAAACGTCTTTTGCATTGCAGCAGCAGAAGCGCCGTAAAGAATTGTGGGGCTTGCTAGGCGACTTGCCTTGGCAGCATAAGCCCGGTCCGGCACGGCTTATCGGCAAAGAAGATCACGACGGATACACACTCGAGCGACTGGTACTGGATCTGAACGGTGTCGAACCAGTCCCTGCGCTGTTACTGATTCCTACGAAGCGCCAGCCTCGCGCGCCGGGGTTGTTGTACATCCATTGGCATGGAGGCATGTACGACCTTGGTAAAGAGCAACTGCTGAAGGGAGTTCCTGCGCAGCCCGCATATGCGCCAGTTTGCGCCGAGAAGGGTATCGTGACACTCGCAATTGATAGCTGGTGCTTCGGTGAAAGAAAGCACGTGGCAGATGGCGGCCAAGGCGAGCAGGATGCATTCAAGCTGATGCTGTGGTACGGCCAAGTCCTTTACGGAATGATGATGTTTGACGAATTCCGTGCAATGGATTACCTGGCAAGCCGGCCGGAGATTGACAATGACCGGCTTGGAGTTCTGGGCATGTCGATGGGGTCGACGAAGGCCTGGTGGCTGGCCGCTCTTGATCCGCGGGTCAAAGTTTGCATGGATGTGTGTTGCCTGACTGACTACGAATCGCTGATTCAGGCGCACGGACTCAAAGAGCACGGGATCTATTACTACGTTCCTTCGCTGCTGAAGCATTTTCAAACAGCGGATATTAACGAACTGATCGTCCCGCGCGCACACCTTAGCGTGAATGGGCAGTTGGATCCACTGACGCCGTCGGCCGGGGTGGACAAAATTCGGAACAGGTTATTGCCACTTTATCGCGAGCATGGAAGCGAGGCAGACTGCCGGATTGAATTATTCAATTGCGCGCACTTTGAGCTGCCGGAGATGCGAAAGCTGATTGTGGGGTGGATGGATCGGCACCTGGTCGCGGATCGTGCCGAAAGTCACTAGGCACGGCTCAGTTTCGATCTCCCACGTTCGGCATCAGTGCTATCTTTGAAGTGATTTTCCTCGGAATTCATTGGTTTCTATGGATGTACTCAAGAAATTATTTGAGCAGCACTTCCGCGTTCCAGTGGAACGGGTGCAGCCCGTGCAGGGCGAACTTGGCGGTTCCGGACGCAAGATCATCCGCCTGAGCGCTCCCGGCATCAGTGCGATCGGGATTCTTTACCGCGTTGGCGAGGAGAACGTTGCATTTCTTGAGTTCTCGCGGCATTTTCGCAAGCATGGTCTACCCGTACCAGAGATCTATGGCGAAGATCTGGACCAGGGCGCCTATCTTGAGCAGGATCTTGGAGACACGTCGCTGTTCGAACTGCTCTCGAAGAATCGTAAGGCTAACAGCATTGGCTCCGACGTTGTGCAAGCGTACCGCACAGTCGTAGAGATCCTGCCTCGCTTCCAGATCGAGGCGGGGCGCGACCTGAACTACAAGGTCTGCTACCCGCGCGGCAGTTTCGACCGGCAATCGATCTCGTGGGACCTGAACTACTTCAAATACTACTTCTTGCGCCTGGCGGGCATCCCTTTCAGCGAGCAGGCTCTGGAAGATGACTTCAGCCGACTGACGAAATTCCTGTTGAGCGCGCCGCGGGACTTCTTTCTCTACCGTGATTTTCAATCGCGCAACATCATGATGCGGGATGGCCAGCCTTTCTTTCTGGACTACCAGGGCGGGCGCAAAGGGGCGCTACAGTACGACGTTGCCTCACTCCTGTATGACGCCAAGGCGGACCTCTTGCCGGAGTTGCGGCAGGAGTTGCTCGATCACTATTTGGAAACGGTGCGCCGCTACGCGGACATCACGCCTGAGGCGTTCCTGCATCACTACTACGCGTTCGTTTACATCCGCATCATGCAGGCGTTGGGGGCATACGGGTTCCGCGGATTCTATGAGCGCAAAGTACATTTCTTGCAGAGCGTTCCGTATGCGCTCAAGAATCTCCGCTGGTTGCTGCACAACGTGAAGCTGCCAATCGCGCTGCCCACTTTGCTGCAAGCGTTTCACAGCATGCTCGGGTCGGAGAAGCTGCAGCAGATTGCTTCTGAGGCCGATAACCTGGTCGTGCGGATATTCAGCTTTTCTTTTCACCGCGGATTGCCCACAGATGAGAGCGGGAATGGTGGCGGGTTTGTGTTCGATGGGCGCAGCTTGCCGAATCCGGGTCGCGAGGAACGGTTCAAACAGCTTACCGGGCGCGACGCGCCGGTAATCGAGTATCTCAACCAGGAACAAAGCGTTCACCAGTTTCTTGCAAGCGTAATGTCTCTTGTGGATTCGAGTGTGAGCAATTACCAGCAGCGCGGATTCAAGAACTTGATCGTCTCCTTTGGCTGTACGGGGGGGCAGCACCGGTCGGTGTATCTGGCCGAGCAAGTTGCCAAGCGGCTGCGTGGACGGCCTGGCATTGAAGTCGTGTTACACCACCGCGAACTCGAGCGAATGGAAGCGGAGAGAGCGCAGGCGCAGAAGGCTGCGCAATGAAGGCTATGATCCTGGCCGCGGGCCTCGGCACGCGACTCCGACCGCTCACCAATGACCGTCCAAAAGCTCTCGTTGAAGTTGCGGGCCGAACTCTGCTCGAGATTACGCTCCGGCGCCTGGACTCGGTTGGAATTCGCCACGTCATCGTCAATGTCCATCACTTCGCGGATCGGGTGATTGAATATCTGCAGAAGAATCACAACTTCGGGATGCACATTGAGATCTCACGGGAAGACGTTCTGCTGGATACCGGTGGCGGGCTGAAGAAAGCAGGATGGTTCTTTCTGAATGAGGCGAGCCCCGAACCTTTTGTTCTGCACAACGTCGACGTGATCAGCGCGATTGATCTGACCAAGATGATCGAGGTCCATAAGCACAGCCGCGCACTGGCGACGCTTGCGGTACAAAGGCGTGAGACCTCGCGCTGCCTGCTGTTTGATGAAAACAATGAGCTATGCGGGAGGCAAGCCGGTACTGACGCAACGGCTGACATGGTTCGCGGCGCGCGCCAGGTTCAGGCGCTGGCGTTCTCGGGCATTCACGTGATTTCCCCTCGACTCCTGCCCATGATGGTTGAGGATGGAATCTTCTCGATCATCACGTCCTATCTGCGTCTGGCGGGATTCGGAGAAAAGATCAAGGCATTTCGCGCCGACGAGTATTATTGGCGCGATCTCGGCAAACCAGATAACGTGGCTCAGACCCTTGAGGATATAGACAAGAACCTAGTCAGCCTTTGAGGGGCGATGTCGTACTTGGCTTTACTGATACATCCGGTTTATATATTGGACTTGCAGCGTGGGCCCCGCTTCGATACCATCTCTGCACCTCGAAAAGGCTATGCAGACGCGCAATCTACACCGAATTAGTTTCGTTGTCCTCCGGGTACGGGTCCTTGTACCCAGGGCGGTGTGGAGGGACGCAGTGAGCTGAAAATTTAGAAATCCTAAAAGCTCCCGAATCCCGCCCCGCCAGAAACGCTGGCCCGGTGGGTTTTGCATTTTAGGAGCAATGGAGAATTGTATGGCGGAGAAATCGGCTGGCAAGACGATGACCGGAGCGGGCATTCTCTGGGAATGCATTGAGCGCGAAGGGGTGACGCATGTCTTCGGATACCCCGGAGGCGCAATACTTCCGGCGTATGACGCGCTGAAGCACAGTAAGATTCACCATGTGCTGGTGCGGCACGAGCAAGGCGCGACGCACATGGCCGACGGGTATGCGCGAGCCAGCGGGAAGGTCGGCGTTGCCGTCGCGACCTCGGGTCCTGGCGCGACGAACATGGTCACGGGCATTGCGACTGCGATGCTCGATTCCTCGCCGATCGTATGCATCACGGGACAAGTTGGAAGCAAACTGATTGGCTCCGACGCATTTCAAGAGACCGACATCACCGGTGTAACGCTTCCTGTCACGAAGCACAATTACCTGGTGACCCACGCGAGCGAGGTCGCGCGGACAATTCGCGAAGCCTTTTACGTGGCTCGCTCGGGTCGGCCGGGGCCAGTGCTGGTTGACATCACGAAAGATGCCCAGCAGACATCGTGCGAGTTCGATTGGGACGCAGCTAAGCCCCAGTTGCCGGGATACCGTCCTGACCTGTCGCCGGAACAAAAGGAATACGAGCAGGCGCTTGATCTGATCCACAACGCCAAGCGCCCCGTAATCCTCGCGGGGCACGGCATCATCATCTCCGGAGCAATGAATGAGGTGCGAGAGTTTGCCGAGAAAGCCGGCATTCCCGTTGCGCTTACGCTTCTTGGCATCGGGGCATTTCCCGCCGCGCATCCGTTGAATCTGGGAATGATGGGCATGCACGGCGAAGCCTGGGTAAACCACACGATTCAGGAAGCGGATCTGTTGCTCGCCTTCGGGATGCGATTCGACGATCGCGTAACCGGCACTCTAAAGACGTATGCACCGAACGCAAAGAAGATTCACATCGAGATCGATCCCGCGGAGATCAATAAGAACGTGAAGGTCGACGTTCCGCTAGTTGGCGATCTACGAGAAGTGTTGCATGAGTTGCTGCCGCATGTGGAATCGATCGATCGCAGCGAGTGGCTCGATTCAATCGATAAGTTAAAGGGCGATTCCGCGGTCCGCGACATCCAGAACCTGCCGGACAGTGGGCATCTTTATGCCGCACATGTGATCAATGATTTATGGCGCGAAACACGCGAGGGCGAAACCGTGGTTGTGACGGACGTGGGCCAACATCAGATGTGGGAAGCGCAATACTACAAGCATGAAAAGCCCCGAAGCCTGATTACTTCGGGCGGGCTCGGCACGATGGGATTTGCTTTGCCCGCTGCAATCGGCGCTAAGGTGGCGCGTCCGGAAGCCGAGGTCTGGGTGGTAGTTGGGGATGGCGGATTTCAGATGACTCTTTGCGAACTCGCCACCATTGTTCAGGAAAAGCTAAAGGTAAACATCGCGATCATCAACAATGGATTTCTCGGCATGGTTCGGCAGTGGCAGGAATTCTTCTATGAACGGAACTATGCGGCGACTCCCTTGCTGAATCCGGATTTCGCGAAGCTTGGGGAGGCATACGGCATCCGCAGCATGACGGTTTCCGAGCGGTCGCAAGTTGTTCCGGCCGTCCGCAACGCTCGGGAACACGACGGACCGGTCCTGATCAACTTCCGTGTGGAGCAAGAAGATACCGTGTACCCGATGGTCGCGGCCGGTGCTGCATTGCACGAAATGATCCGGCGCCCAAGCAAGATTGTTGAGACGGCGACAGATGAATAGAGAGCGAAAATGCTGAATACATTCGTGGTGTACGTGGAAAATAAACCGGGCGTGCTGACGCGGGTGGCATCATTGTTCCGGCGGCGCGCGTTCAATATCGATTCGCTTACTGTGGGGCGTACCGAGAAGCCCGAAGTCTCGCGCATGACCATTACGGTCGATGCGGATCGTGATCAGGCCAAGCGCATCGAGGCAAATCTGTACAAACTGGTGAATGTGCTCCTGGTTGAGAACATTACAAATGAGCCAGCGATCGTGCGCGATCTGGCAATGATCAAAGTGGCGGCGACTCACGAGGCTCGTTCGCACGTGCTGGAATTGGCCAGCGTATTCCGCGCACGGGTGGTGGATGTCGCTCCCGAGTCGCTCACTATCGAGATCACGGGTGCAGAAGACAAGATTGACGGATTGCTCGACGTACTGCGGCCATACGGCGTGCTGGAAATGGTGCGCACCGGAATAGTAGCCATGCGACGCGGCAAGGCCTCGTCAATGGCCGCCACTCTGGGCAACGATGATCAGGACATTGCGGAAGAAGGCGTCTCCCAATCCGTTTAGCTAGTTCGAGTGCGTTTCCGCATGATGCGCGGCTAGAGCCATCTGGCGAATCTGATTCAGGTAGCCGACGTAAACCGGAATCGGGATGTCGGGAGAATCGCCGTCATTGAGAAAATGCGACAGCCGAATCTCGAGTGGAATTGAGCGGATCACTTCTCCGAATCGCGGCATCTGCAGATACTTCATCTTCCATATTTCCAGCATTAGCGAGCGGAACTCTTGGCTGATGAATGCCATCTTGCGTCCATCCAGATAGATTCCATCAAAGTGATACTTCGAGAGCATGTCGCGAACGGGATCGCGAGGCGGGGAGAAGACGTATACAAGGTGAAATACATCGGCCAAATCTCCCCACAAAACTTTTTCGTCATATGCAGCGAAACGAAATGCTTTCGCAGTGCGTTGCTGTGCTTGTCTGGCTTTCTCTTCGGGCGTGACCGACTGCCGTCGGAGTTCTTCAGCAAACCAGCGTAACCGATCGCTGGTCAAATTGTGACGAAGAAATTCAATGGCGTACGCATTCGGCAAATAGATGTTCGCATCATCGTCCAGGCGCCTGATCCATGTGCCCCAGTCCTGGCGCTGCATGGTAGTGATGATCTCGTTCACTTGTGCGACCGTGACGTCCGGGTGATATTTCACGGCCTGCCAAAAGTGCTCGGTGGAATCGTAGGTCGCGCCATAGAGCCGAATCCCTTCTTCTATGGGATACCAGTTCGACAGCACCCGCCCGGGGATCGAGGGGGACGCGCTCCAGCAGTTTATCGAGTGCTTCCACTTGTCTTGGACCGCCAGAAACGACTCTCGGTACCCGTCGGGAAGAGGTTCTTTGACCTGGCCTAATGCGGCTTGCAGCTCCGCGCGAGTGTGCGTGATGAGCGTTTCCAGCGGTCGTTCGTCCATCATGGAAACCGCCCGGCTCTCTATGCCTCGCCGAATGAGGTCGCGCCGAAGTGCCTGCCGAGCTTTTTCGTCGAAACTGCGATCCGACGCCCACCTGTGCGCTTGCGAGTCGACGTACGCAATTAGCTCACTTAGAGATCGGAACTCAATGAGGCCATGTAGAGCGAAGGTGACGGGATGGCCGTCTTTTTCGATTACAGTCGAGGGTGTTACCAAGGCCCGAAGAGTAATGGGTTCGCCCTGGACGACCCCCGTTAGAAGGAAAATGAACCCCGCCACTGCGCCGTGGAACCTTAGAACATTCCAGAGAAGGCCCTTTATTCCTGTTCCTGACAAATATCCCCCGCTTGTCAATGCCCTTGGTGGAAGCCGCAAGTTACCGAAGTTTGTCGAATATCCCACAAACCATTGTTTCTAAACAGCTTAGCTGCTATCTATAGAACTCGGCGACCGACCCCTCCGCGGGAGCCGTTCAGATTGAAATGACTGGCGCAAACAGCGTTGCTATAGGTCTGCCTGAGCACTCCCGTTCGTGGAGAAGCCTGTCTGTTCCCGCCAAGTTGTTTATCACAGTTGTCGTAGTTGCGGGACTGGGAACTCTTGTCTACGGGGGTATCCACCAGAGCAGCAAGAATATCGCCGAGTTCATTTGCTATCTGGGTATCGCGATTCTGGCCTCCCGGCTGAAGGTAAACCTGCCCGGAATCACCGGCACTCTATCGGTGAACTTCCTGTTCATCCTGATCGGTGTGCTCGAACTGAGCTTCACAGAGACGCTCATCCTTGGCGCGATTGCGATGGTCGCGCAGTGTGTTTTCCCCGATCGGCCCAAGGCAATACAAGTCACGTTCAACGTATGCGCAGGGGCAGTTTCGACTGCGCTCGCTTATGCCGCATTTCATCATCCCCTCACGAATCTCATTCTGGCAAACCGCCCGCTCTTGCTGGGACTCTCGGCCACGGTCTACTTCATAGCAAACGCCGGATCGATTGCCGCGGTTATATCGCTAACCGAACGTCGTCCCCTGAAGCGCATCCTGGTCGATTGCTATTTCTGGTCATTTCCGTATTACCTGGTGGGTGCCGGAGTTGCTGGGGCGATTTCCTGGCTCAACGGGAAGTTCAATTGGGAAACATCTCTGCTCATGCTTCCCGTCGTATATCTCATCTATCGTTCCTACCGCCTGTACCTGGGCAAGTTGGAAGATGAGAAGCGGCACGTGGAGGAAATGGCGAATCTCCACCTGCGGACCATCGAGGCGTTGGCGCTCGCAATCGAGGCAAAGGATCATACAACCCACGAGCACCTGCAGCGCGTTCGCGTGTATGCGATCGAGGTGGCCAAAGAGCTTGGTGTGACCGGGCCGGAGTTGGAAGCGTTGCACGCCGCAGCGCTCCTGCATGACATCGGTAAACTTGCCGTACCCGAACACATCATCTCGAAGCCCGGACGCCTGACGCCTGAAGAATTCGAAAAGATGAAGATCCACACGCTGGTCGGCGCCGAGATACTCGAACGGGTGCGCTTCCCTTATCCCGTCGTGCCCATTGTGCGCGCCCATCATGAGAAGTGGGACGGGTCGGGCTATCCAATGGGCTTGAAAGGCGCGGAAATCCCCGTCGGAGCACGCATTCTGTCAGCTGTCGACTATCTCGACGCACTGGCCTCGGACCGGCAGTATCGCCGCGCTCTCCCGCTCAAAGACGTGATGCAGAAGCTTGCAGCAGAATCCGGCAAATCGTTCGATCCCAAGGTGGTTGACGTGTTGCAGCGGCGCTATCAGCAACTAGAACATCTTGCCGTGGCGAAATCAGCAGAGGATCCGAATGCTCTGTTGTCCACCGGACTGAAGGTCGAGCGGGGACTTGAGCCTGCCGCGGGCTTCGAGAGTACTCTCGCCCAGGACTACGCGGGTCGTGAAACTACGTTTCTTTCGTCAATCGCGGCGGCGCGCCAGGAGGCGCAGGCACTGTTCGAACTGAGTCAGGACCTTGGGGCTTCGCTCAGCCTTGGAGAGACTCTCTCGGTGTTCTCCGTCAAACTCAAGCCAATGGTGCCGTATGACGCGATTGCGATCTACATCAAGCGCGAAGAAGAGCTGGTTCCAGAGTATGTGAATGGGGACAATTACAGGCTCTTCTCCTCCTTGAGAATCCCCGTTGGGCAAGGATTATCGGGCTGGGTCGCGCATAACCGTAAGCCGATCATTAACGGAAATCCATCGGTGGAGCCCGGATATCTGAATGATCCAGCAAAGTTCAGCACCTTGCGATCCGCTTTGGCGGTTCCTTTGGAAGGCGTGTCTGGAATCATTGGCGTGCTCGCGCTATACCGCGCCGAACGTGACGCCTTTACTTCCGACCACCTGCGCATCCTGCTTGCGGTCAGCTGCAAAATGGCCTTGGCGATCGAAAACGCGCTGAAGTATCAACAGGCCGAGAACTCCGCGATCACCGACTATTTGACCGGACTGCCCAACGCGCGATCGCTGTTCCTCCAACTCGATCGCGAACTTGCCCGATGCAAGCGCGATAACTCGACGTTAACCGTGATGGTTTCTGACATGGACGGCTTCAAGCAGATCAATGACCGCTTTGGCCACCTTGAAGGCAACCGCGTACTGCGCTTGTTCGCCCAGGCTCTGAAAGATAGTTGCCGCGAATACGACTACGTCGCGCGTATGGGGGGAGATGAATTCGTCGTCATTGCTCCGGGTCTCGCAGCTGATACGGCGGGTAAGAAGGCGGAGCAGATGCGCATCCTGGCCCGGCAAGCCGGATGCGAGGTCTGCGGCGAAGAAATCTTGTCGTTGAGCGTGGGGCGGGCGGTGTATCCCGCTGACGGCAAGGATGCGGAACAGCTTCTGGCTGAGGCTGATCGCCGGATGTATCTGGAAAAACAGAAACAATTGTCGTATAAAGACCGCCGCTCCCATCCGCGCCTGAAATGCCGCGTTACCATCGAACTACAGACGCAGGAGGGCGGAGTGCCGATCTTCGCCAATATTACCGACGTAAGCATGGGCGGCTGCTATATCGAGACCAGCACCATTCTTTCCGCTGGCAGCAAAATCAGGCTGGGTTTCTCAATGGATGATCCGAGCCTCACCACCGAGGGGGTTGTCGCTCGTCTCGACCCAGGTTCAGGAGTTGCCGTTCAGTTCCGCGAGCTGAATCGTGAGGGCCGCGAACGCATGTTCCGCATTCTCGAGTTCGTGCAGAAGTCCACATCCTTCTACAACAAACGCTACATAGAGAGCCTCACGCGATCGTGATCGCCAGCGCCCTCTAGTTTTGTGCGCGCGCGGCAACCTGCAGCCGCGTTGCGTTCACGATTTCCTGACCGATCTGATGCAACGACAGGACCTTGTCGGCCAAGCCAGCGCGAGCGACGAATCCGGGCATGCCCCACACCACGCTGCTGGCCTCATCCTGCACGTAAATTCGCGCTCCTTGCGCGCGCAGCTCCTCGCATCCACGAAGCCCGTCTTGTCCCATACCCGTAAGCACGATTGCCAGCGTCCGAGCGCCGAACACTGACGCTACAGAATGGAACAGCACGTCAACTGATGGGCGACAGAAGTTTTCTCTCGGGCCCTGGTGCATGCCGATGCGAACCGTTCCATGCTCCTGTTGGACGACCATGTGAAAGTCCCCGGGAGCGATGAGAGCACAGCCGGGCGTCACCCGCTCGCCCGCCACGCACTCGCGCACGGGGAATGCGGACTTGGCCGCGAGGCGCGACGCCAGCATCGATGTGAAGATTGGAGGCATGTGCTGCGCGATCAACAGAGGCACCGGAAAATCGGCGGGCAAAGTCGGCAGCAGATGCGCGAGGGCGTCCGGGCCACCCGTGGAAACTCCAATCACCACGACCTGCGCCGGGACCAGCAGCCGCGCAGGCGCAATCAGCGGAGGGCCGGGTGCCTTCACCTCGGGCAAGAGACTGTTGCGCCCGCCCCGCAGCCGGCACAAAGCACGAATCTTGGGGATCAGTTCGCCTGTGATGGCATCAAGCGTGGCCGCGCCGTTCACATTGCTGGGCTTGGTGACATAGTCCGTTGCACCCAGGGCAAGAGCCTCAAGGGTGATCGAGGCCCCGCGTTCCGTCAACGTGCTGAACATAATGATCGGAACGCGGGTATCGATTTTGCGCAGTTCGCGAACCGTTTCCAACCCGTCCATCTCCGGCATTTCGATGTCCAGCAGGACGATATCCGGCTTGACAGCCTCGAACTTTGCCAGAGCGATGCGGCCATTCACCGCCGTTGCGGCAACCTCCAGGTCCGGATCCTTCTCGATGGCCTGCGACAGCACCTTCCGGACCACCACCGCATCGTCGGCCAGCAGCACGCGCTTTCTTGCGCCTATATTCGGCATGGCTCTGTTCACCATGAGCAAGCATGAAAAGTTCTCCGCTTCGCCCAATGTACAGTTCGGACTATGAAGCGTGCGCGCTGCGCGCCTTCGAATGCTCTTTCGCTTTAGCTGATGCGCTCTCGAGTTTGAATTGCGCTACGAGGCCGCCGAGTTGAGCAGCCATTTCAGTCAGCTGCTGTGCGGCTTTGAGGGTGTCCTGCGCGCCGCGTGTGGTGCTCTCGGCTGCCGTCGCGACTCCCTGAATGTTGTGGGAGATCTCGCCCGAGCCCTTGGCCGCTTCCTGCACGTTGCGCGACATCTCATTGGTGGTCGCACTCTGCTCTTCGACTGCCGTCGCGATGGTGCCTGAGATGTCGTTGATCTGATTGATGATCCCAGTGATGCTGCCAATCGACTCCACTGCTCGCTTGGTATCGTCCTGAATCGCAGTGATCTTCTGGCTGATGTCCTCCGTCGCCTTTGCGGTCTGCTTGGCGAGCTCTTTGACCTCGTTGGCGACCACGGCGAATCCCTTGCCGGCTTCGCCGGCGCGGGCAGCTTCGATGGTGGCATTGAGCGCCAGCAGGTTGGTCTGCTGCGCAATGGAAGTGATGACTTTAATGACCTGCCCGATCTCCGCACTGGACTCGCCCAGTTTGGCGACCGTGGTATTCGCGCTGGTTGCTGTTTTTACCGCTTCGCCCGCAATCTTTGCAGCCTCTCCGGCATTACTCGAGATGCTCTGAACCGTGGAACTCATCTCCTCGGCTCCAGTGGCGACGCTGTTCAGGTTGGTGGTGACCTGTTGGGTGGCAGTCGCAACGGTATTGGCCTGAGCCGACGTTTCTTCGGCGTTGCTGCTCATTTGCTGGCTGGTCGCCGCAAGCTGCTGCGAAGAGCTCGACAGCGACTGGGCGTTCTGCGCGATCGACTTCATGCTGGCGTGCAGGGTATCGGCTGTCTTGTTGGTTGCCGCGCCCACTCCCGCCAGCGCTTCGACGCAGGCATTCAGATTGTTCTTGATGGTATTGAAATCGCCGTTGTACGTGTCTGTGATCTTGACCCGCTTGTTGTTGTCGGAGACGCGGCGGGTGTAATCGTTGTCGGCCATAGCCTGCAGCACTTCGCTGGCTTCGACCAGTCCTGCCGAAATCTCTTCAACATACTTTGCGGAGACATTCAGGGGGCCAATCACCGCATCGAGGGTGGCATTGACTCCCTCGACGACCTTGCGATAGTCGCCTTGATGTTTGGCGGCATCGGCGCGGGTAGCCAGTTTGCCTTGGACCGCTGCCTCCGAGAGCATGCGGGCATCGGCCATCATGGCGTTGACCGCTAACTTCTGTCCTGTGACGTCGGTCGCGTACTTGACCACTTTGAAAGGTTTGCCGTTGAGATCGAGGATCGGATTGTAGGAGGCCTGAATAAAGACTTCCCGTCCGCCTTTTCCGATCCGTTTGTATTCGGCAGCCTGGTATTCGCCCCGCCGCAACTTTGCCCAGAACTCGGCATAATCGGCTGATTGACGATATGCCTCTTCGATAAACATGCTGTGGTGCTTGCCTTTGATTTCGTCGAGCGTGTAGCCAAGTGCCTTGAGAAAATTGTCGTTGGCGGCCAAGACCGTGCCGTCCATGTTGAACTCGATCACCGCTTGAGCTTTGGCGATGGCGGCAATCTGTCCCTGATAGTCAGCGTTGATCAACTTCTGGGCGGTCACGTCGGTGGCATACTTGACAACTTTGAACGGCTTGCCGTTCAAGTCGAAGATGGGATTGTAAGAAGCTTGGATCCAGACCTCTCTGCCACCTTTGCCAATGCGCTTGTATTCGGCGGCGTCGTACTCACCGCGATTGAGCTTGGCCCAGAATTCCTTGTAACCGGGACTCTGCTTGTAGGCTTCGTCCACAAACATGCTGTGGTGCTTGGCTTTGATTTCGTCGAGCGTGTAGCCAAGTGCCTTGAGAAAATTGTCATTGGCGGCCAGAACCGTGCCGTCCATGTTGAACTCGATGACCGCTTGAGCTTTGGCGATGGCAGCAATCTGGCCACGAAGGTCGGCGTTCGCGAGTGTCCTCTCGGTGATTTCCCTCAGAACGCCGACTACCTTGTACGCCTTGCCATTCTCATCCAGCAGGGGACTGTAGGAATATTCCACCCAGAACTCTTTTCCCTGCTTGGTTGCGCGCTGCGCTTCTCCCCAGCAGTCCTCTCCATGGCGGAGTTTCTCCCAAATTACTTGGACTGACGTCTTGTATTCCTGACTCCGCCTCGTGGCTTCATCGACGAAGATACTGACGTGCTTGCCAACCAGCTCGGCCCGACTGTACCCGACCATAGCTTCAAAGTTCTCGTTGACGTCGAGAACACAGCCATCCATATCGTAGTAGCTGATCGGCTGAGCCTTACTCAGGGCGAGAACCTGAGCGTGATCCTCACTTGATTGTTGCTTCTGAACCTTCTGAACATGTTTTCCGCGCGCGTTTTGCATTTTCGCTCTCCTTGTTTCTCCGCGCCTGGGCGGAGCCATGATTCACTTCAGAATTCGCCATTCGCTTCGGATTTTGCGAGGTCCTGCAGATCGACAACTCGGTCTATATCGAGCGCCAGCAGCAAGCGTCCAGACAGCTTGTAAACGCCTCGCACCACTTCGCGCGCGAAACCTTGCAGGGTTTCCGGAGGAGCTTCGAGCGTGTCTTCCTCCACTTCAATGACATCGCCAATCTCGTCAACCAGCAGGCTGACTGCCCCGTCGCTGGTTCGCACCACTACGTTCATCGGCAGTTGCCCCGCCGCACGCTCCGGTAGTCCGAGACGCCGTCGCAAATCAATTGCAGTAACGATCTGCCCACGCAGATTGATAAGCCCGCTGACCACATCAGGAGCGAGTGGTACCCGCGTCATCTCCTGATGCTGAATCACCTCTTGCACCTTCGGAACCGGGGTTCCGAAGACGTGGCCATCGAGACAGAATGTGCAGAACTGCTGCGATACACTCATGCTTGCTCCTGTGCCTTGGCTTGCGGCGCTTTCTCGAAGGCAGGCATAACCTCGCGGACGATCGTCGGAATGTCCAACAGGTCGGTTACGCGCTTCTGGATGATCGACGAACCCACAATGCCGCGGCGCTCGGCAGGATTTTGCAGAACGAGATTGTCGTCGATGATGTCTAGAATCCGGTCAACAATCAGTCCCACACTGCGCCCGTTTTCGGAATACACGACGACCTGCACTGGCGGTTGCGATCCTTCGGGGGAAGTATCACGGCTTTGTGGCGCGAGAAAGCGCGACAGGCGGAGAAGTGGGATAATCTCGCCTCGATATTGCGTGACCTCCTGAGATCCCGCCATTTCGACCGCGCTCGCAGGAAACTCTTCCAATCGCGCTACCAGCGCCAGGGGAATTGCCATGCGACCTGTCTCGCCGCATTCGACCAGCAGCAGAGTTTGCCGATCCACTCCGGAATCGTTTCTTTCCCGCAGCGTTCGTTCCTTTTCCGCAAGAGTGGACTCGCGAGACTCGGAAATGACTTTCGCCCGTTGTGCCAGCCCAAGGATGTCGAGAATCAAGGCGACTCGGCCGTCTCCCATGATGGTGGCTCCGGAATAAGCGCTGATGCCTTTCAGTTGCTTGCCCATCGGCTTCACCACGATCTCTTCGGTATCCGTAATCTCATCAACGACCAACCCAAACTCGCGTCCATCAGCTTGAACGACAACGATGTTCGTTGGCCTATCCATCGCCTTGCTATCGGCTCCGCTAGAGACGAGATGGAGCTCGCGGGCGAGATACACCAACGGCAACAGCCGCCCTCGCAGCCGGTGTACCGGCGCGCCATGAACCATCTCTATTACTTTGTTTGCATCATTTGCCTCCAAGCGCACGAGTTCCAGCAGGCTGACTTGTGGAATGGCAAAGCGCTCACGGCAGGATGTGACCATCAGCGCGGGAATGATTGCCAGCGTCAGAGGAATCTTGACCTTTACCGTCGTGCCTTTGCCCGCCGTGGACTGCACATCCACGGTGCCGCCGATCTTCTCGACGTTGGTCTTCACCACGTCCATGCCGACACCCCGTCCCGACACCTTCGTGACCTTCTCCGCGGTGGAGAATCCCGGCAGGAAGATCATGTTGAAGGTGTCGCGGTCCGACAGGCGTGCAGCCTGCTGTGCCGAGACCAGCCCGCGCTCGATCGCCTTTTGGCGGATGCGTTCTGCATTCAGCCCGGCTCCGTCGTCGGTAATCTCGATGTTGACCTGGCCGCCTTCGTGGAATGCCCGAAGCTTCACCAGTCCCCCAGCTGTTTTGCCGACCTGCTTTCTTGCTTCCGGTACCTCAATGCCGTGATCCACACAGTTGCGGACGAGGTGCGTCAGAGGGTCTTTAATTGCCTCGATAATGGTGCGGTCCAGTTCCGTGTTCTGGCCTTCCATCTCCAGGCGGACATCCTTGCCGCAGTTCAGGGCCAGGTCACGAACGGTTCGGGGAAACTTATTCCAAACGTTTCCGATGGGTTGCATGCGGGTCTTCATCACCTCTTCCTGCAACTCCGTCGCGATCAGGTTCATGCGTTGCGAGACCGTCTGAAATCCCGCATCCTGCGTGTTGTTCGAGAACTGAAGGAGTTGATTACGAGCCAGCACCAACTCACCAACCAGATTCATCAGGCGATCGAGGAGGTTGACGCCTACCCGGATCGTTTCGGCGGCCGCCTCGGGATTTCGAGTCTGGACCGTTTGTTGCGCCGCCGCTACGTCCTCCGGCTTCGCGGTTCCCTGCTCGATCAGAATTTCGCCTAGTTTGTGCCGGCCGAGTTCTTGAAGTTCCAGAGCCTTGGCGAGGTCCTCAGGACGCACCAGGCCTTTCTCGAGCAGCACACCACCAATTTTTGAGGGATCTGGAGTTGTAACTTCTGCATCGGGACTATTCGCCTCCTTTGCCGGAAGCTCCGAGATGGGTGCGTCTGGCGCCGACAATGTGTCGCCCCCGGCGCCGCTAGCTTGCGCCTCAGCCTTCTTGCCATGGCCGCCGTTGTGCTGTAGCTCCGCCAGGTGTGCGATAAGCGCCGGGTAATCATCTTCGCCGTCCTGCTCAGACTCCTGGATTCTAGCGAGCATGGTGCGGACAGCATCCACCATGGCCAGCAGGCCACTCGTGATCTCCGCGTTCAGCGTGAGTTCCCCGTCGCGCAACTTCGACAGCAGGCTCTCGCCTGCGTGCGCCACCTTCTCCAGATGTGAGAAGCCCAGAAAACCACAACTTCCCTTAATCGTATGAATCGTCCGGAAAATACTCGCCAGAAGATCCTTGGAAGAAGGTGCGCTCTCCAGTTTCACGAGTTCCTGATCGAGGCGGTCCAGATTCTCTCGACTCTCGATAAGGAAATCCTTAACAATTTCGTCCATGTTCGACGGCTCCTGCGCTCGAACTTGCAATCGCTGCGCCGTGCCAGAACGCGAATGGTCGTAGGCGCACCGTCCGAGAACAATGGGATCATCGGCCCGGTGCGGGCCGGCTTGAATCGGGAGTGGTTGGATTGATGCCTTCGTGCTCTGGAAGGAATCGGTGGGCGCTTGATGCCTGCCGCGCTCGTCCGTAGACTTGAAAGATGCACGTCCACGTTCACGGAGCGGGCAGCCCCACGCGGGTTCTGAAGATCTCACTCGCCGCCACTTTGGGTTACATCCTGCTTCTGGTCGTCACGGGCATCCGGGCGCATTCTTTGGCCCTGCTCTCCGAGGCTGGACACAACCTCTCCGACTTCCTCGCTCTGCTGCTCTCGCTGGTTGCGGTTTACTTTCAATCACGCCCCGCGAGTTCGACCAAGACTTTCGGATATCACCGCGCCGGCGTGCTGGCCGCGCTGGTCAACTCCAGTTCACTGGTAGTGGTCTCCTTCTTCATCTTTTATGAAGCGTTCAAGCGTCTTCAGCATCCCGAGCAGGTGCATGCCGGCCTAATGATGTGGGTCGCGGGAGCCGGCGTGATCATGAACGGAGTCATCGCAATTCTGCTATACCGTTCAGGCCGTGATGTGAATATCCGCAGCGCGCTCCTGCACGAAGTAGGCGACACGCTTTCGACGGCAGCGGTCATCGTGGGAGGCTGGCTGATTTTTACGACCGGTAATTACTGGATCGACTCCGTGTTGTCGGTTGGGATCGGCGTGCTGATTCTCTGGTCCGGATTCGGCATTGTGCGGGAGACCCTGAACATACTGCTCGAAGGCACGCCTCGCGGCATGAAGCTGGAGAAGATCGAATCGACCATTCGTGCCGTTGAAGGCGTGAATGATGTCCACGACTTGCACGTCTGGAGCATCGGCTCTGAAACCCATGCTCTCTCCTGTCACATCTCAATCGCCGACATTCCGCCGTCCGTCAGTGAACGCATTCTGCGAGATGTTAAACATAAGTTGCTGCATGATTTCCGGATTGACCATACGACCATTCAATTTGAGCACGCGGTATGCGAAACGGCGCATGGCTGCGTGATTCCCGTCAGCGAAGCGCCGCACGAGCATCATCACACTCAATAGCTACTCTGCTGATGCTCATAAATTTCCTTCGCCCTCTCGAGTCTGTCCGCGTCTTCTGCAGATTTGTCCGGACGCAAGCGCACGATTCTGGGGAACCGCAGCGCATAGCCGCTCTCGTGCCGATCGGACCGCATCATGTTATTGAACGCGACCTCAAGCACGACCTTAGGCTCCACCACGAGCCGCATACCTTCGTCGTTGACGGTATGGTCAAGAAACCACTTGGTCATTTGTGCGATCTCAGCATCCGTTAACCCAGAGTAAGCTTTGCCGATGTTGACGAGTTTGTCGCCGTTCCAGACCGCGAACGTGTAATCGCTGAGCACGCCAATGCGCTTTCCGTGTCCATATTCCACGGCAGTGACGACCACATCCAGCGTCGGCAATTCACGCTTCATCTTCAGCCATGACTTGCCCCGTTTTCCGGGCGTGTAAGCGGATTTCAAGTCTTTAATCATCAATCCCTCGTTGCCGCGGGCGCGTGCCGCGACGAAGAGTTGTTCGAGTTCCTCGGGAGAAGTGGCCCGAAATGCAGGCGCGCGAATGATGCTGGCTTCGACGCGCTCCTCCTCTGCCTCGGCGTGAAACGCCAGTGATTCCTGATGCGAGCGGCCTGTGCGCGCTGACCTTCTACGCGGAGCCGTAAGCAAAGAATCCAGAACGCGGGCCCGCTCACGCAGCGGAAGTTCTAGCAGTAGATCGCCCTTCGCGTACAAAACATCGAAGACGAGGTACGCAACGGGATTCTCCCGCAGCATTTTGTCGCTGACTTTCTTTCTACCCAGCCGCTGTTGTAGCGCGGTGAAAGGACGTGCGCTGCCCAGCGTTCTTGCCTTCGTTTCCCCTTCCTCCAAAGAGACCTCATCTACGATATTTTTGGCGTCTACCGCCTTTGCGGGATACTCCCAGGCCACGATTTCGCCATCGAGGATCACATCGTGCGGGAGACCGGCCAGAGCCGGTGGCAATTCCGGAAATGATTCGGTGATTTCATCCCGTGTCCGCGAGAAGATCTTCACCTCATCGCCGGAGACATGGGCCTGCGCCCGGATTCCGTCATATTTGTCCTCGACCGCTGCTTCTTCGAAGTAGCTGAGGCCCTCTTCCGGTGATTCGATCGGACTTGCCAACATGAATCCCAGCGGATGAAACAACCGCATCCGGGCTTCGCTGAGTTTTCCTTGTGCGGCAAGTCGCAATGCGCCTCCGATATCGCCGAGCAGCATGTTTGCGCGCTGGACTTCTGCGAGAGTCGCGCCATACGCTTTTGCGACCGCCTCTTCCACGAGACTTTCTTTCAGCCCGATCCGCAGATCGCCAGTCATGATCTTGACGATGTACTTCGCCTCGACGGGGCTGGCATGCGAGAGTAGATCCCGAACCGTGCCAGCCTTCTCCGCCTGGCCGCGCGTCGCCGCTATCTGCCGGAAGGTGCGCTCCACGTCCACAACACTGAGATCTGAAGCCGGCCTTTGCGGAAGCATGGCCTCCGCTACCGCCCCGAGGTCCCCATGCTTCCGGTAGGCGGCTGTGAGTTCTCCATCTTGTTTGCCTGCGAGTTCAGCCACGATCCGCCACAGCCAACGTCCGCCGATTTGAAGAGTGCTCTCTTCCCACACGGGAAAGGGCCGTCCTGAAAAAAACACTGCCGAGATTGCAGCCTCGTGCAGCGTCCGCGCCTTCAGATAGTCTGCGACCATTGCGGTCTTCACCAGTTTCTTCGTCGTGCCCGCGATGGCGTCGCATGTCTTGGCGAATTGCAGCATGTAAGTCTTGAGTTCGCTTACGGTTACCGCATCTGGGTGAGATCCCCCTACGAGCCTGTGGTAACCTAGAGTCTGCGTCTTGCCCTGCTCAGGAGCATCTAATAGTCGTGCGTCTATTTCGAAACTACCTTCGATTCCTCGCTGCCGTCCAGCTTTTGCCCGCGCTTGAGAGCGGAGAAGAAACCCTGGTCGGCGGCCAAGCCGTGCTCGAAGGCGTTATGATGCGCTCTCCGCATGCCTGGGCAATCGCCTGCCGAAAACCCTCCGGCGAAGTCGTCACCCTGAGTGAACCCCTCGAACGTCCGTCGGAAAAGCATAAATGGATGGCATGGCCGATTATCCGCGGCGTCATGACGCTCGGATATGCGATGACTCTTGGCTATCGTGCGCTGCGTTTTTCCGCAAATGTAGCGATCGAAGACATCATGCAGAGCGAAACTGCCGTCAAAGGGGCGGAGACAGCTACTTCGCCTCTGCCGCCAGCGCAACCCGCGGCGGAAGCTGCGAACTCAAAGTCCCGTGAAAAAGCCGCAACCCTGAGTGGTTGGCTGGCAGCCGTGAACATCATCATCTCCCTGGCTTTTTTCATCTTCATGTATAAGTACCTTCCCTTGCTCGCCGCTACGGAACTGAAGAAGCTCGATCCGGCCCTCGGCGGCCGAATCGTTTTCAATCTGGTTGACGGCGCAATCCGCCTTGCACTGTTCTTACTGTTTATCTGGGGTGTATCGCTCTGGAAGGATATTCGCCGCGTTTACGAGTATCACGGCGCAGAGCACAAGACGGTTTTTGCGTTTGAGAATGGCGATCCGCTGACGACGGTATCGGTTCAGAAGTATTCGACCTTCCATCCACGCTGTGGCACTAGCTTTCTCATGACTGTGATGCTGATCTCGATCGGCTTCTACATGCTGATCCCGTATACGACTTTTTGGGCGCGCTTCGCCTCCCGAATTGTTCTGTTGCCGGTCATCGCAGGGGTCTCGTACGAGATCATCCGCTTCGCCGCCAAGCATCGCGGATCGCTTTTTGCCCTTATGACCGCTCCGGGGCTGTGGCTGCAGCGCATTACAACCAAGGCTCCCTCCGACGACGAAGCCCAGTGCGCGATCGTCGCCCTTGAGCAGGCAATGTCGCTCGAGAAGGAACGCGGCGGCGAACTGGTGATTGCTTAGGGGGCCACCCCGACAACACGTTCTCAGTTCCAAGTTCTCAGTTTCCAGCAAATCCGAATAGAATGATGTCGCTCGCGCAGGGCGAAGAATTCGGTTGGTCTGGTTGGACTGAGAAGTCGTGACTGAGAACTGATAACTGAGAATTCTAATGTTCGAACGTTTAGACCAAATCGAAGCCCGTTACGAAGAGCTCACCAACGCTCTTGCCTCGCCGGATATCGTGAACGACTCGGCGAGATACCAGAAGACTGCCAAGGCGCATGCCGAGATCGCGTCTATTGTCGAAAAATATCGTGAGTACAAGGATCTGACTAAGGGAATCCTCGACAGCAAGGCGATGTTGGCCGACGAAAAAGATCCAGACATGCGGGCGTATGCGCAGGAAGAACTCGATAGGCTCCAATCCCGCGTGATCGGCGTGGAAGAGGAACTCAAAGTCCTGCTCCTTCCCAAGGATCCGAATGACGAGAAGAACGTCATCCTCGAAATACGGGCCGGTACCGGAGGCGACGAAGCCACCCTCTTCGCCGCCGAGATCTTCCGCATGTACACCCGCTACGCCGAAATGCAGCGCTGGAAAGTAGAAGTGCTCTCGTCCTCGGAGTCCTCCGCCGGCGGACTGAAAGAAGTTATCGCGATTATCGAAGGCAATCGTGTGTTCTCGCAGCTCAAGTACGAGAGCGGCGTGCATCGTGTGCAGCGTGTCCCGGCCACCGAGCAGCAGGGACGCGTACACACTTCAGCTGTCACCGTCGCTGTTCTTCCTGAAGCCGAAGATGTCGATGTGAAGATCGAAGCCAAGGACCTTCGCATTGATACCTTCTGTTCCTCCGGGCCCGGTGGCCAGTCTGTCAATACGACCTACTCTGCCGTCCGCATCACCCACATCCCCACCAACACGGTCGTCAGTTGTCAGGACGAGAAGTCGCAGATCAAGAACCGTGAAAAAGGCATGCGCGTGCTGCGCTCGCGCCTCTACGAAATTGAAATGGAAAAGCAGCAGCAGGCTCTGGCCAAGGAACGCAAAGCTATGGTGGGATCAGGGGACCGCAGCGAGAAGATTCGCACGTACAACTTCCCGCAGAACCGCCTTACGGATCACCGCATCGGCTTCACCATCCATCAGCTCGACGCGGTGATGGACGGGAAAATTCAGCCCCTCATCGAGGCCCTCATCACGCACTATCAAGCCGAGAAGTTGAAGCAGGAAGCTGCCAGCGTCGTTTGATGGTGTGGCGCGGGCGCTTTCGTCCGCGTTGGTTTTGTGAACGGACGTTCGGCACAACACAGAAAGCATGCCCAAACTCAATACAACCCTCATCTCAGTTCTGTCCGAGAGGTATGCCACAAACTTCGCCCGCATTCGCGAACTCGCCAGCCCTCTCGAAGAAACTCAGTTCTGGAGCAAGCCGTTCGCGTACGGTAACAGCTTCGGGCACCTCGTTCTTCATCTCACGGGCAATCTCAACTACTACATCGGCGCACAGATCGCAAATACCGGATACGTCCGCAACCGTCCCCGAGAATTCAATGATCCCAATCCTCCCTCGAAAGAAGTCGCGCTGAATCGCCTCGATGAAGCGGTCGGCATGGTTATCGGAACCATCCGCAGCCAGTCTGGCGAGGACTGGTCCACAGCCTATTCCGCCGTGAATACAGAGTGCAGCAATCGTCTGGACATGATCGTCCAGTGTGCCGCGCACATGCAGCATCACATCGGACAGATGATCTATCTTGGCTACGAATGGCAGAGGCGATCAGCCCAATAAGCAACCAGAGTAGAGGCTTTTATCACCTAAGGCCTTATGTCAAACGCACGAAAGAGCTCGCTGCTCGCACTTGCAGGTTTCGGTCTCGCGACTGCTGGAGCCGCATGGTACGGTTCGCGTTACAGCCGAGGTAATCGCGATCCCTGGTATCGCAACCTCAACAAGCCAAGTTTCACCCCGCCCGACAAGGCATTTCCGGTCGTGTGGACAAGTCTGTACGCACTGATCGCCTGGTCCGGATGGCGTGTCTGGAGCGCCGCTCCTTCGCGCGACCGCAATGCGGCTCTGAAGCTCTGGATCTCGCAGCTCGCCTCCAACGCTGAATGGTCGAGACTTTTCTTCGGAATCCGCAGGCCCAGGCTTGCGCTCGCCGATGTGCTCGCCCTTGAAAGCGCGATCCTCTCTTATATCAAGGCCGCCCATAGAGTGGACCGTGGCGCCGCCTACGCCTTCATTCCTTATGCGGCATGGGTTGCCTTCGCCACCGTTCTAAATGCCGAAATCCTTCGCTTGAATCCCGAATTGCGTTAACGCTGCCGTGCTTGTGGTGAAATAGCCGTGTGCAACTCAAGCAAGCTCTGGCCTCTGCTGTAGCTGACCTCAGCCGCAAACAAGTTCCCTCACCACAGATGAATGCGGAGCTGCTGCTGAGGTTCGTGCTCGGTTGCGATCGTGCTTATCTGTTTGCACATCCCGAACGCCAACTCACTGAAGATGAGCATGGTCGCTACGGCGCGGCGCTCGCCGAGCGCGCCCGAGGGGTTCCCGCGCAATACATTACCGGACACCAGGAATTCTGGGGCATGGACCTCATCGTTTCTCCTGCGGTGCTGATTCCAAGACCCGAGACGGAGCACGTCATCGAAACAGTTCTCGGACTGGCAAAGTCTGACCTTGGAGCTGAACCCTCGCCAGAGCTCCGAATTGCCGATGTGGGAACCGGATCCGGCTGCATCAGTTTCGCGCTTGCCAAGGAGTTGCCCCAAGCTGAAATCCATGCGACCGATATCTCCTCTGCCGCTCTCGAAATCGCGCGCGCCAATGCTGCCCGACATCAACTAGACGCGCGAATCCACTTCCATCAGGCCGACTTACTCGCCGGGCTGAGTCCTCCGTTCAACTTCATCGTTTCCAATCCTCCCTACGTTGGAGAATCCGAGGAAGATCAGGTCCAACTCGAAGTCCGCCAATTCGAACCGCGATCAGCCGTGTTTGCCGGTCCTACCGGACTAGAAATCATCGCTCGCCTCGTTCCGCAAGCCTCAAAACTGCTTGGTCCGGGAGGATGGCTCATCCTTGAGATCAGCGGAACCATCGTGGACGCGGTCTGCGACGTGCTTCACGCGTGGCGGGATGTGCGTGTTGTCCGGGACCTCCAATCCATACCACGTGTAGTAAGAGCTAAAAGGCCGAGCTAGGCGCGACTGCGCAGCCCTGAACAATTAACAGTGCGCAAGAACTTTCATCATGCAGGTTCTTGCGCACTTTCCAGTGCAGGCACAATTCTCCGTTTTGCCTTGACGTAGAGTGGTGAGCGGTGTCTTACTACTAGCCCAACTAGTATCCGGTCCGTGCCCGTTCTCTCGCCAATCCGCTCACCCAGACCAACTTCCTAGTCATTGCTGTTCCAAGGAGACGACGCAGATGAATCTATCCAGGTTTTCGCGCTACTTAGCGGGTGCCGTCGCCAGCGCTCTGCTGGCCGCGCCGCTTGCCACTGCCCAGTTGTCCGTGGAGCAGGTAAACGCAACCAACAAGCTTCTGCAACAGATCAAAGCTGGCATCAACAAACTCCCGCCCTCGCATCAGCAGATGCTCGACGGCTATGCCAACATCGGACATCTGGCCGACGTTTGGGCCACGTACGGAATGCGCCTCACGGACCCGACCTTCATTGCTCATGGGCGTCAGGCAAGAGCGGCCCGCTTCGCGGCTGGAACTCCGGGAGCCTCCATTGTGCCAGTTTCGGATCCCTCCACAGATGTTGCCTACTCTGCATTCGCCGGTTTCACCCAGAGTGAAACCTCGACTGCGCGCTGCGGCAACACCGTCGTCGTCGGGTACAACGACTCAGGCAGCGTGTTCGAAACTCCTTTCTTCTATACCGGCACTGGCGGCCAGGCTTTCAGTGGAGCCTCGTACTCGACCGATGGCGGCCTGAGCTTTACCGACATCGGACCGATGAACCCCGGACCGAACGACGGCAACTTCCTTGGAGGCGATCCTGGCCTGAATTGCTCTGATCCCAACACGTTCTACTACAGCCAGATCTTTGACTACTCTGATGCCAGTGGCAATCCATGGGCGGCTGTGTCGGTCAACATCTCCAACGATGGCGGCAAGACCTGGGGAGACCCGATAGCCGCGGTTTCCAAGAATGCTTTCGATCACTTCATCGACAAGCCCTGGTCGGCAATCGACCCTTCCAACCACAAGCGCATCCTGGTTTCCTACACCGACTTCGATTTTTCAAAAACCAATGCCTGCGGCACGAATTTCCCTAACAGAACAGCGATTGAATTTGTCCAGTCCCTGGATGGTGGCAAGACCTGGTCCAAGCCCTTTGTGGCCTACAACGCATGCGGTGCAGCCGGCGTGCAGGGTTCACAAATCGCCCTCGACTCTAGAGGAACCTTCTACATTTCCTGGCTCAACTTGGGGAGCGACTTCCCGTTTAGTAGGCGCACCATCCAGATCGCAAGCGCAATCCGTGGCACAGGACACCTTTCCGCGCCTGTCACCGTAGAGCGTGCCGTCCAGCCGGGCGGCGACTCTTACTTTCTGCAAGGAGAATTCCGCGACTTCCTCGACATGTCCATGGCGGTCGATCACTCGGGAACGGCAAGCGAGGGTGCGATCTACATCACCTGGGCTGACGGACGCGATAAGGAAGTCACAGATCCCTTGGCCCTCCAGGGCTTCTACGCCTATGATGACGTCTTCTTCCGCGCGTCCTTCGATGGCGGCAAAACCTGGGGAGGCCGAAAGAAGGTGAACAGCGATTCCCAGCCTGCGCACGGCAGCGGACACGACCACTATCAATCGGGTGTTGCGGTTGATAGGTCGGGGAATGTCGGAGTGTGCTGGTACGATCGCCGTGCCGATAACGAGAACTTTGCGATCCGGCGTCACTGCGGCGAATCCAACAACGGTGGAGCGTCTTTCTCCGACAGCGACATCGGAATGCCCGGCTTTGCTCCAACGCACGGGATCGATCTGTTCATCAATCCCATCTACATGGGCGACTACGATCAGCTCACCAGCGACTTCCTGAACTACAACTCGGGATTCGTGGGAGCCTTCCAGAATCAAATGAATCGCGGAAATCCCGACGTGGATGCCCACTCAATGAAGTAAAAGGAACATAAGACAACGCAGAACAGCGAAGAGCTAAGGGGCAGCCGAAAGGCTGCCCCTTATTTTGTCATTCCGACGCGCGAGCGTAGTGACGAAGAAGGAATCTGCTGTACTCTTGCCCGCACCCACAGCCTACCGCCTGGCAGCCGCCGGCAGAATCTCCTCCACATCGACAATGTCCGTGGGATACTTCCCCGTATAGCAAGCCGAGCAGTATGAGAGCTTCTCTCCCTCGCCGCATGCTTTCTTCAGTCCCTCGAGCGAGAGATAAGCCAGCGAGTCTGCCCCGATGTAATCCCGAATCTCGTCCACCGATTTATTCGCCGCAATCAGCTGCTTCTTCGACGGAGTATCCACGCCGTAGTAGCAGGGAGAAATCGTTGGCGGGCACGAAATTCGCATGTGAACTTCTTTCGCCCCAGCATTGCGGATCATGCGCACGATCTTCCGGCTCGTCGTGCCGCGGACGATCGAATCATCGATGAGCACCACACGTTTTCCTTCCAGCAACGATCGCACGGGATTCAGCTTCAGCTTCACCCCAAAATCACGCACGCTCTGGCTCGGCTCGATAAATGTACGGCCTACGTAGTGATTTCGAATCAGCGCAAAGCGGAACGGAATTCCGCTCTCGGCCGCATAACCCACAGCAGCCGTGACTCCTGAGTCCGGCACAGGCACGACCAGATCAGCGTCCACGCCGGCTTCACGAGCCAACTGCCGGCCAAGTTCTTCGCGGCTGGTCTGTACCGGGCGTCCGAACACCAGGCTGTCGGGACGCGAGAAGTACACGTGTTCAAAGATGCAGCTGGACTGCGGGGCCGCTGTCGAATAAAACCGTGAACTCACGCCTTCCGGACCGACAATGACCAACTCGCCCGGCTTCACATCGCGCACGTAATCAGCGCCGATCAGATCGAAGGCGCAGGTTTCCGATGCGAACACAATCGTGTCCTGCTTGTGGCCCTCTAATGCCGGAATTCGCCCCATGGCAAGCGGACGGAATCCTCGCGGATCACGCACCGCAAAGATACGGTCATTACTCATCATCACCAGCGAAAACGCGCCTTCCACGCGCCGGAGCGCGTCCGCCATTGCCTCAGGCAGCGTCTGCTCCTTCGACAAAGCAATCAGGTGCACGATCACTTCAGTGTCGCTGTTTGTCTGGAAAATCGATCCCTGGCTCTCCAGCTTGGCGCGGATCGGAGTGGCATTCACCAGGTTGCCGTTATGCGCGACCGCGATCGCACCCTTGTTCGACTGCACCAGAATCGGCTGTGCGTTCAACAGCGCGGAGTCCCCGGCCGTCGAATAACGAGTGTGTCCTATAGCGATGGATCCAGGAATCTTCGAGAGCACTTCCTCGGTGAAGATGTCGGCAACGGATCCCATCGCCTTATGTGTGCGCGAGGTCAGCCCATCAGACGTGACAATGCCGGCTGACTCTTGTCCGCGATGCTGCAGCGCATGCAGTCCCAGGTACGCCAGCTTCTCCGCCTCAGGATGCGCGAAGATCGCCACCACTCCGCACTCGTCATGAAATTTGTCAGAAATCTGCATTAGCGCCTATATCCTCGGTAGCCCTGTACCATTGGTAAAACGCTCTCTAATCCGCCGCAACCAGCTCCGGATCCGTCCGAAGCGCCGACTCCAGAGCTCCTTCGTACGCCTGGCTCAACTCCGCAACTGTACTGGACACAACTACATTGTCATCCAACAAAATTTCCAACTTGTCAGGAATCGTTTTTCCGATAGCGTCGGCCGCCGCCCCGTGCTTTTCCGCTACTTGTTTGATTCGCGCCACATCGCCGGGGTCGCAAGACACCAGAATGCGACTGGCGTCTTCCCCGAACAGCACAAACTCTGCAAATAGCCCTCCAGAGGCAAGGTTCACCCGCGCACCTACCCCCTTGGGGAACGCCTTCTCCGCCAATGCCACCGCGATTCCACCCTCGGAACAGTCGTGAGCCGAATCTACCAATCCATGCTGGATGAGCTCGACCACAGCTTTTTGTAGCCCCGCTTCTTTCTCCAGATCAAGTTGCGGCGGATATCCCCAGAAAGTTCCCAACACTTCCTTCGCGTACTCTGAGGATCCGAACTCCGTCTCGGCATCCGTGATATCGCCCGCTTCCCCAGAGTGCAATAGCACAACGGTGCGTCCAGCGGCGGCGAAGTGCATCTTCACACTCTTGTGAACGTCTTCGAGAATGCCGACGACCCCCAGCACAGGCGTCGGATAAATGCCCTCACCCAGCGTCTCGTTATAGAAGCTGACATTGCCGCCCGTAATCGGGATTTCCAGTTCCTCGCAAGCTTTGGTGATTCCGTCGATCGTTTGCGAGAACTGCCACATGATGTGCGGCTTCTCGGGATTGCCAAAGTTCAGGCAATTCGTCGCGCCCACGGGAGTCGCGCCTGCACAAGCGACCTTCCTCGCCGACTCAGCCACGGCGTGCATCGCGCCCAGCTTCGGATCGAGATAGCACCAGCGCCCATTCCCGTCGAGGGCCATCGCCAAGCCGCGCTGCGTGCCCTTGATGCGTATGACTCCGGCGTCACCAGCCCCTGGGCTGTCTACCGTGTTGGTCTGCACCATGTGGTCATACTGCTGCCACACCCACCGCTTGCTGCAAATGTTCGGAGTCGCCAGTAGCCCCTTCAGATCTTCCGTAAACTTTGAATCTGCCATCTCGCGGCGTACGTTCTCCGGCATCTCCCGTTCGACCGAAGGCTCCCACCGGGCCAGCGGACGCTTATAAACCGGTGCCTCATCCGTCAATGCCGGATTCGGAATCTCCGCGACAATCTTCCCGTGTTCCAGTACACGCAGTTTGTTGTCCGAAGTGACTTTTCCGACTTCAACTGCATCGAGTCCCCACTTCTCGAACACACGGTAGACTTCCTGCTCGCGGCCCTTCTGCGCGACCAGCAGCATTCGCTCCTGCGACTCGCTGAGCATGATCTCGTAGGGAGTCATGCCGGTCTCGCGCTGCGGCACCCGGTCCAACTCAATCTCGATTCCAACCCCCCCTCGTCCGCCCATCTCACAGGTCGAGCAAGTAAGCCCGGCAGCGCCCATGTCCTGAATCCCGATAATCGCGCCGGTCTGCATGGCTTCCAGGCAGGCCTCCAGCAAGAGCTTCTCCAGAAACGGATCGCCCACCTGCACATTAGGCCGCTTCGCCTCCGAAGCCTCGCTGAATTCTTCGCTCGCCATGGTCGCGCCGTGAATCCCGTCCTTGCCTGTCTTTGCTCCAACGTAGATGACGGGATTGCCCTCGCCCGCAGCCCGTGCATAGAAGATCTCGTTCTTCTTTACCAGTCCGAGTGCGAAAGCATTCACCAGCGGATTCCCCGAATAGCACGGCTCGAATTTCGTCTCTCCACCAAGGTTCGGCACGCCGAAGCAGTTGCCATACGACGCCACCCCGCTGACCACACCCTCCATGACCGAGTGGTTCCTATGAAGTTCCTTCTGAGAAACGCCTTCCGACCCCTCTATGGGACCGAACCGAAGCGAATCCATCACCGCAACGGGACGCGCTCCCATGGTGAAAATGTCCCGTAGAATCCCGCCTACTCCGGTCGTTGCCCCCTGAAACGGCTCAATGAATGATGGATGATTGTGCGACTCGATCTTGAACGCGCAGGCCCACCCTTCGCCAATGTCAATAATGCCGGCGTTCTCTCCAGGGCCTTGCAGCACCCGCTTGCTGCGCGTCGGCAGCCTTTTCAAATGCACGCGCGAAGACTTGTACGAGCAGTGCTCGCTCCACATCACGCTGAAGATGCCCAACTCGGTGATCGTAGGCTCGCGCCCTCCTAGAAGCTGTTTGATCTTCTCGTATTCGTCGGGAGTAAGGCCATGCTGCCGGATCGTCTCCGGGGAAAAGGCAGAATTCGTGGGATTCGACATGGGAAGGAGCTTCTATTGTCGCATTTTCCGGCGCGCAAAGACTAGACCCGGGTGAATCGCGTTTCATCCGCAGGCGGCGTGCGGTGTGATCACCGCGAACTGATAATGTGGCGACTTCCACCCTGACGTCGCCCGCCACCGCCGCGTTCGAGCCGCAAGAACTCTGTGCCTTTAGCCCCCGCCGCCCTGCACCTGCTACGATTTCCCCTGAATGAAGTCGATCATCGTAGGCACTGCCGGACACATCGACCACGGTAAAACTGCGCTGGTGAAAGCCCTGACCGGAATCGATGCCGACCGTCTCGAAGAGGAAAAGCGCCGCGGGATCACCATCGATCTGGGTTTCGCCCATATGGACTTGCCCACTCCCGACGGTACTCTTCATCTCGGATTCGTCGATGTTCCTGGCCACGAACGCTTCGTCCGCAACATGCTCGCCGGAGTAGGCGGAATCGATCTCGTTCTGCTGGTGATTGCCGCCGACGAATCCATCAAACCTCAGACTCGCGAACACTTCGACATCTTGCAGCTGCTCGGCGTTCAACGCGGTATCACTGTCCTGACAAAGTCCGATGCCGTCGATCCTGAGATGCTGGATGTAGTCCGCCTCGAAGTGGAAGACTTTCTCCACGGCACGTTCCTCGCGCCGCCCCAAGCGCCGATCATGGCCGTAAGCTCTCTGACTGGTTCGGGCCTCGGAGAGCTCAAAGGGGCGATTGCTGCAGCTTCAGCCACCGTTACGCAGCGGGACTCCAATGCGCTGGCACGTCTTCCCATTGATCGCGTGTTCACGATGAAGGGCTTTGGCACGGTGGTCACTGGGACACTGATCTCCGGCACAATCCACCGTGAGGACGAACTGGAAATATTTCCCACAGGACTACGTGTCCGCGTGCGCGGCATTCAAGTACACGGACATTCCTCTGACCAGGCCATGGCGGGGCAGAGAACCGCGCTCAACCTCGCCGGTCCGAGCACAGACGATCTGTCACGCGGAATGATGCTGGCTTCTCCCGACACGTTTACAACCACTGGCCGCGCCGATGTCCGCCTCCGACTTCTCTCTTCCGCCCCACGTGCACTGAAGAATCGCACCCGCGTTCATTTTCACTCCAACACGATGGAGACCGTCGCCGAACTCCAGTTGCACGATGCAAAGCAGGTTGATCCCGGCATGCAGGCCTTTGCCCGCCTCAAACTGCCCCAGCCTGTAATGCTGCTGCCCGGAGATCGTTTCATCATTCGTCAGTTCTCTCCTGTGATCACTATCGGCGGCGGAGTTGTGCTCGACACGGTCATCCGCCCACGTGCCTCCCATCAACGTGAATCTCTGGAGACACTGGCGTCTGGCGACTTCGCATCAATCCTGAGACTCCGTGTTCAGCGTAGGGGAGCAGATGGTGTCTCGCTGAAGCAGTTGATCTCTGAGGCCGGATGGACCAGAAACTCCATCGACGCCAGCCTCGCCTCATCCCTCAAAGCAAACGAAATCGCGCGCATTGGGGACCTGTTCGTGCATGCCCCTGCCCTCGCCGACCTGCAACGCTCGTTCCTGAATTTACTGACCGCATTCCACGCGAGGAACTCGCTTGCGGCGGGTGTGTCTAAAGAGGAACTCCGCGAACAGGCGAAGGCGTCGCCTGAGGTGTTTGCGGCAGCGCTCGACCGTCTCATTCAACAGCGGAAGCTCGAAGTTGCGGGAGATCTGGTGCGCCTTCCCGGTCGCGGCGTCACGCTTAAAGATGATGAGGCAGAATCGAAGACGAAAATCGAAGAGGCCTTCTCCAGTGCGGGTCTGAAAGTTCCTGCTCTACAGGAAGTGCTGGCCGGCCTCAAGATCGACAAAGCCCGCGCGCAAAAAATCGTTACCCTGCTACTCCGTGACAAGGTGCTGCTGAAGGTGACGGACGATCTCGTTTTTCACCGCAGCGCACTGCAAGACCTGCGCCGCCTCATCGCTGCCCAGAAGGCGAAATCCCTCAAGATGGACGTAGCGAAATTCAAGGAACTCACCGGCGTGAGCCGCAAGTACGCGATCCCTCTCTTGGAATACCTGGACCGCGAGCGAATCACTCGCCGGGTTGGCGATGCGCGCGAAATTCTTTAGAGGCCTTCAGGATCGGGCGGGCAGCAGAATATTGTCAATCAGACGCGTACTCCCGACATAGGCTGCGACGGCAGCCAGGGCACCGCCGCCAACATTCTGCACGGGATCGAGCGTCTCCGGGTTTACGATTTCAAAGTAGTCGAGCCGGACGCCCGGCTCGCCATTGATCTCTTCCCGCCCGGCGCCAACCATGGCCGTCGCATCTGTCTCCCCCGCACTCGCCATCTCTCGCACTCGCATCAGCGACCGCTGTAGCGCCAGTGCCCGCTTCCGCTCTTCAGCATTGAGGTATGCATTCCGGGAACTCATGGCCAGACCATCGCTCTCCCGCACGATCGGACACACGACAATTTCCACCGGCAGATTCAGATCTCGCACCATGCGCCGGATGATCGCCACCTGCGCCGCATCCTTCTGCCCGAAGAATGCCCTATCCGGCTCGACGATGTGGAACAGCTTCGACAGGACGGTAGTGACGCCTCGAAAGTGGCCCGGCCGCGACCGCCCATCCAGCTTGTTACTGAGCTCCTCGACAACTACCCAGGTCAACGCTCCAGCCGGATACATCTCCTCGACTGACGGCGCGAACACCACATCCACCCCCGTACGCTCCAGCATTTCGCAGTCGCGATCAAAGGTCCGCGGATACGTTGCCAAGTCTTCATTGGGGCCGAACTGCGTCGGATTCACAAAGATGGACGCCGCAACCAGGTCAGTTCCGGCGCGTGCGGACCGAACCAGTGACAGATGTCCCTCATGCAACGCGCCCATGGTCGTGACGAATCCCACACGCCTGCCTGCGTGCCGGGCTGCTCGCGATGCATGCCGCATCTCGCTGATTGTGCTGCAGATTTTCAAGGGATATTTATTCAGTCATGTGGGGCAGCCGCGCTCGGCTATCGTCGAGCTCAGCTCGACCGCTTTTAAATCAGGTGGAGGGCACCCATGTCACCGCGATATGCGCGCTCTGCAGCATTCCACCGACAATTCCTTTATTCTTGCGCAGGGTCGTCTTGTCCTGGTCGGAGCCATTCACGCGAGTCTCCGTCGCCGCCACGACTCGTCCATACGGCCACTCCGAAGCGGGCAACTTCGCCAGCGCCGGCAATAGTTCGTCGTCCTTCAGAATGATCTCCGCACTGTCTTCGACATCGAGCAGAGCCACTCCGTCTGTGCGAACGATCAAATAAGGATTCCGCCAGTTCTTCATATCCTTCACCTGCTGGTATTTCGCGGCGTCTGCGGGTGGAATACTCAGCAACGTCGCGGCCGGATCAGGTGCGTTTGCGGCCTTGTCATGCGAACAGGCTGCCAGTGTCAGACAGACCAGCAAAGCTGCTGCAAAGTGCGCGCGTATCGATCTCAAGGGCCTTCAGTACCTCGCAACCATGGGAGCATCATGTTTTGCCGCCCATACCAGCGCGACAATCCATCCAATCACGCTCCACCCCAGGAACAGGTTGAGCAGGAAGATCGCGAGCGTGTCACGCTTGCTGCGCGCCAACGCAATAATCGACGGCAGGAAGTACAACACCGATCCCATGCCGAAAAACGGGAAAAAGAAGAATGTCGATGTCAGCATTGGCTACCTCCCACAATTAGCCTAGCATTATCCACGCGCTGGTGAATCAGTGGATTCCACCATTGATCCACAGCAGGAGATACGCGATCCAACAACTCGGGGTTCCGCTTTTTTCCCTAGCCTGAATCCGCGTTGATCCGCGTTCATCTGCGGAAAAGAAGTTACCGTCGCAGCGCCCGCTTCCGCTCCATCACCGTATCCAGCGCCACTTTCGTATCCTTCGGCAGATGGTACGACTCTTCGTCCGACGGATACTGGTGCGACCTCACATCCGCCCGGAATGCGTGCACGGCCTCACTGATCAACGCCGCCGCATCGCCATACCGCCGTACAAACTTCGCCGCGGGCCCGAACGTCAGGTTCACGATGTCGTGGAACACCAGCACTTGTCCATCGCACTCGGGTCCGGCGCCGATCCCAATTGTGGGCGTGCTGACCTCCGCCGTAATCATCGCCGCCACCTCGCGCGGAATGCCTTCCAGATACAAGCAAGCCACTCCCGCCCGGTCCAGCGCCACGGCATCTCGCATGAGTTGCTCAATTCCGCTCAGATCCTTGCCCTGAACCTTGTAGCCTCCCATGACGTTGACGGATTGAGGAGTCAACCCGATATGCCCGGCCACCGGAATCTCAGCATCAATGATGTGGCGGATCAGGTCGGCGCGTTTCTCGCCGCCCTCGATCTTCACCACCTCAGCGCCGCCTTCCTTCACGAACCGCGTTGCATTGACCAATGCCTCTTTCGGATCGACATGGTACGAGCCATATGGCATGTCGGCGATCAGCAATGCATTCTTTACGCCGCGCCGCACCGCCTTGACATGATGCAGCATCTCGTCCACGGTTACCGAGAGGGTGTTCTCGTACCCGAGCATCGTCTGCGCGAGTGAATCCCCCACCAGGACCATGTCAATGCCAGCTTCATCGACCAGGCGCGCAGAGGAATAGTCGTAAGCCGTGAGGCAGGTAATCGGATTCCGGTGGAGTTTCAACTCCCGCAGAGTTGCGGTCGTCACTTTTCGGCCGGATCGGTCAGAAAATGCTCCGCCGATTGGGGTAATACTCATGATGTCCTCCAGTGCCCCTCCGCCTCTGGCGGATAGAGCCTGTACGCATCTGCGCGTCTGAATCTTCGATGACGCTCCGATTATTGTAGTTGCATGTCAACCGTCCGTCGATATCCCATGTCTCAGTGTTTTCAGGCACTTAGGACCTCCGTGCAGCCAAACCACGATTGTGGGAACGAGGACGACAATCGTCCAACGATCGCTTTTACGCGCTCGCCGCCTCATGTCCGCCGAGCGGCAGGAAGTATTGCGTGCCCTTGATCGGTTCCGTGACCTTGCGCAGCAGCTCTTGCAAATCCTCGTTCCGATCCACGAAATCAATCTCCGAGGTATTCACGATCAGCAGGTCCGACGAGGTGTAGTGAAAGAAGAAGTGTTCGTATGCTTTGACCACTTCTTCGAGGTATTCGTCGCTCACGCCGCGCTCGCCGGGAGCGTTCTTTTTCTTTAGCCGCTTCTTCAGGACCTCTGGCGTGGCCTGCAGATAAATGACCA
>Ga0136846_1231828_pt1 | contig 46112 bp, 40 predicted proteins | sample HopSoiMetagenom2_FD_96841 | JGI IMG/M metagenome (GOLD analysis project Ga0136846, IMG submission 96841) | Grasslands soil microbial communities from Hopland, California, USA - 2 Assembly 2016 (version 4) | ecosystem: Environmental > Terrestrial > Soil > Grasslands | place: USA: Hopland...
GGCGCTGGATGGCGTACGGCTGCTGTCCGCAGACCGGGTCGCCGGCTTCTCCACGCTGCGCGAGCACGGCGACGAGCCCGATCCCGTGATGTTCGGCATTCCCTTGCCGATCAGCGTCGGCGGCTACTGGGTGGGCGGGCCGCGGGTGACCGGCCCACGGGCCATCTGGCATCCGGGCGCCGGCGGCTCCATCGGCTGGGCCGACCCCGACCACCGCCTGGCCGTGGCCATCTGCCACAACCGGATGTTCAACACCCGCAGTCCGGACGACGATCCCATCCTGCCCATCACGCGGGCGATCGTGCGCGCGCTGGACCTTTCGTGACCGGACCTGTCCTGACCTTGGGAGCGCGCCGATGAGCGTGATGACCGCGCCGCTGAAGCTGGAGGACCTGGAGGACCGGTCCTTCGACCCCTTCATGGTCGAGAAGCTGTCGCACGGCTCGACCGCGGACCCCTATCCGACCATCCACGCCGCCATGGCTAAGGGGCCGGTGCACAAGGGCGCCTACCGAGACCTCTTCGACGCCGTGCCGGACGTGCAGATGGCCGGCCTCAACCACTACGTCGTCCTGGGCTACGACCTGATCCAGCAGGTGCTGCTGGACCCGCAGACCTTCACCAACCGCGAGGCCTTCGAGCACAACCTCGGACGCTCCTTCGGCCATACCGTCACCGTCATGGACGGCGAGGAGCACGCCCGCTTCCGCCGGATCTTCCAGCGCGCCTTCCTGCCCCAGGTGGTGGCCAAGTGGGGGGAGACCGTGGTCGATCCCGTGGTGGACCGCCTGATGGGTGCGTTCATCCAGCGCGGCGAGGCCGACCTGGTGGCCGACTTCACCCATCACTATCCGTTCCAGGTGATCTATCGCCAGCTGGAGCTGGAACCCGAGCAGGCGCCGATCTTCCACAAGCTGGCCATCGCCCAGCTGCTGTCCTCCATCGGCGCCCCGCAGGGGCAGGAGGCCAGCCGCAAGCTGGGCGACTTCTTCGCGGGTCTGCTGACCCTGCGACGGGCGCAGCCCGGGAGCGACCTCGTCAGCCACCTGGCGACGGTGGAGGTGGATGGCGAGCGCCTGCCCGACGACGTCCTGATCGCCTTCCTGCGCCAGCTGATGAACGCCGGCGGCGACACCACCTATCGCGGCACCAGCGTTCTGCTGACCGGCCTGCTGACCCATCCGGACCAGCTGGCGGCCGTGGCGGCGGACCGCAGCCTTATCCCCCAGGCGATCGACGAGGCCCTGCGCTGGGAAGGGCCGGTGGCCTCCACCTGGCGGCACGCGGCGCGCGACGTGACCCTGGCCGGGGTCGACATCCCCCAGGGCGCCATCGTCAATGTGGTGCTGGCCTCGGCCAACCGCGATCCGGCCAAGTTCCCCGATCCCGACCGCTTCGACATCTTCCGCGACCGTTCGGTGCGCCCGTTGCCGTTCGCCACGGGGCCGCACGTCTGCATCGGCCAGCACCTGGCCAAGGTGGAGATGACTCGGGCCCTGAACGCGGTCCTGGATCGCCTGCCGAACCTGAGGCTGGATCCGGACAAGCCGGCGCCGGACATCGTGGGCCACATCCTGCGGGTGCCTGAGCACATCCACGTGCGCTTCGATCCGGCCTGACGCGCCGATGAAGCAGTGGATGTGCCTGAACTGCGGCTGGGCCTATGACGAGGCGGTCGGCGACCCCTCCGCCGGCATCGCCCCCGGCACGCGCTGGGAGGATATCCCGGACACCTGGCGCTGCCCGGACTGCGGGGCGGCCAAATCCGAATTCGACATGGTGGAGGTCTGAGGGCGAGGCCCTGGACCTGCGCGCTTGAGGAGTGATCGCCCGTGCCGTTCGACGCCGATGAGACCCGCTTCAGCAACCTGCGCTTCGCCCGCGAGGGCGGGGTTCTGGAGATGACCCTGCACACCCGCGGCGGCGAGGCGCTGTGGGGCATCGCCGAGGACGGGCTGCACAACGAGCTGGGCGTCGCGTTCGCCGAGATCGCCCGCGACCGCGAGACCAAGGTGGTGATCCTGACCGGCACGGGCACAAGCTTCATCGCCGGCATGGACCCGCAATCGCGGCCGACCGAGACCAGCCGCAGCGCCATCTGGGCGCGGATGCACCGCGAGGGCGTGGCGCTTCTCGAAAACCTGCTGGCCATCCCCGTGCCGGTGATCGCCGCGGTGAACGGGCCCGCGCTGATCCATGCGGAGGTGGCGGCGCTGAGCGACATCGTGCTGGCGTGCGAGACCGCCGAGTTCGCCGACGTGGCGCATGTGGCCGGCGGGGTGGTGCCGGGGGACGGGGTACAGACCGCCTGGCTGACCCTGCTGGGGCCCAACCGCGGGCGCTACTTCCTGCTGACCGGCCAGCGGATCGGGGCGCAGGAGGCCAAGGCCCTCGGGGTGGTGGGCGAGGTGCTGGCGGCGGACCAGCTGCTGCCCCGCGCGCGGGAGCTGGCGCAGGGGCTGGCGAAGCTGCCGGCGACCATGCTGCGCCACACCCGGGCGGTCATGGTGCGCGACCTGCGCCGGCGGATGGCGGACGAGCTGTCCCTGGGCCTGGCGCTCGAGGCGCTGGCGGCGACCGAACAATGAGCGAGGGCCTGGAGGCCGACGTCATCGTCGTGGGCGGCGGGGCGGCCGGAGCGGTGCTGGCGGCGCGCCTGTCCGAGGATCCGCGGCGCAAGGTGCTGCTGGTGGAGGCCGGGCCGGATGCGCGGGCGCTGAAGTACCGCGTGCCCGCCGGCACCATCGCCCTGATCGGCGACAAGGTGACCGACTGGCAGTACCCGCCGCAGCCGGACCCCACCCTGAACGGCCGGCCGGTCTTGTGCGCGGCGGGGCGGATGCTGGGCGGCTCCACGGCCATGAACGGCATGGTCTACAACCGCGGCCAGCGCAGCGACTACGACGGCTGGGCGAAAGATGCGCCCGGCTGGTCGTTCGACGAGGTCTTGCCCTATTTCATCAAGGCCGAGGCCTATGGCGGGCCGCCCGTGCAGGGCCGGGGCAGCGCGGGGCCGCAGAAGGTGACGCCACCGCGCGCCACCCATCCGCTGGCCGAGGCCTTCATCGACGCCTGCGGGGCGCAGGGGATGCCGCGGCGCGACGACTATTGCGCGGGCGAGGCCCTGGGCGCTTTCCGGGTGGACGGCTTCATCGGCGCCGACGGCCTGCGCTGCAGCACCGCGGACGGCTACCTGCGCCCCGCCATGGGCCGCGCGAACCTCACCGTCCTGACGCAGGCCTGCGCCGAGCGGATCGTGTTCGAGGGGCGCCGCGCGGTGGGCGTGGAGGTGCGCCAGGGCGACACGGTGCGGACCCACCGGGCGCGGCAGGAGGTGGTGGTGGCCGCCGGGGCCTATGGCTCTCCCGCGCTGCTGATGCGCTCAGGCGTGGGGGAGGCCGCGGCGCTCTCGGCCCTCGGCATCGCGGTGGTGGCGGACCTGCCGCAGGTGGGCCGCAACCTGCGCGACCACATCGGCGCCGGGGTCAGCAAGCTGGTCACCGTGCCCACCTACAACAGCCCGCGCGGGCTGCCGCAGCTGCTGGCCTACGGCCTGGAGTTCCTGCTGACCCGCAAGGGCCCGCTGGCCTCGACGGTGGTCCAGGCCATGGCCTACGGCAAGTCGGACCCGACGCTGGACGAGCCGGACTTCATGCTGAGCTTCCTGCCGCTCTGCATCGACTACCGCAGCTCGCCGCCATCGCTGCACGCGAGCCCCGGGATCAATGTCGGGGTCAATATCTGCCGGCCGAAGAGCTCCGGCCAGGTGGTGCTGGTCTCCGCCGATCCCCGCGAGCCGCCGCGGGCGCACCATCGCCTGCTGGACGATCCGCGCGACGTGGAGGTGCTGGCCAAGGGCCTGGGCGCCACCGCCGCCGTGCTGGCTTCGCCGCCCTTCGCGCGGTTCGTCGCCGAGCCGTGCAGCCCGGCGGTTGAGCCGACCGACCTGGAAGGCTGGGCCGAGCATGCGCGCAAGGTGGGCGGCTCCTCCTATCATCCGGTCGGAACCTGCCGCATGGGCCGCGCGGGGGAGGCCGTGGTGTCGCCGACGTTGGAGGTCTACGGCGTGACGGGGCTGCGCGTGGCCGACGCCTCGATCATGCCGACCCTGACCTCCGGCAACACCGCTGCGCCCACCATCATGATCGCCGAGAAGGCCGCGGAGCTGATCGCCCAGAGCCGGGTCTAGGGCGTCACGACGGCCGGCCGGGGCCCTGCGCCCGTCGGGGCGCCCCGCGCCTGGGCATAGAGCCGCGGCAGGCCCAGCGCGAGCAGGAGGGCCAGGCCCGCCGAGCCCAGGCCCACGGCGCTGACCGAGGCCTGAAGCGCCATCTCGTCGCCGAACACCCGGTCCGTGACCAGGGCCACGAGGGTCGGGCCGCATCCCAGGCCGAGCAGGTTGCCGATCATCAGCAGCAGCGCCGCGACGCGGCCGCGCAGGGGGCCGGGAACCAGGTCCTGCAGCGCCGGATAGCTGCTGACAGCCACGAAGTTCATGGCGAAATGGATCACGCCCAGGGAGACCAGGGCCACGCCCGCGCTGCGCGCCATGCTGAAGACCGCAAGGCCCGCGAGCGTCACCGGCAGGCCCAGCAGCGGGATCAGCACCCGGCCGTCGCCCGGCCGCCAGCGGGCCAGCCGGTCGGAGAGGACGCCACTGCAGACGCCCGCGCTCGCCGAGCACACCAGCAGCAGCACGGCGAAGGCCGCGCCCGCGTCGCGCGGCGGCATGCCATAGATCCGCATCAGCACCGTCGGCGCCCAGGAGGAGACGCCGTAGCCGAGGATGAAGACCGCGCTGAACGTGGCGAGGAACAGGCCGTAGGTGAGCGGCCGCGCGCCGATCAGGGCGCCAAGTCCCGCCGCGGGGCTGGCAAGCCGCGGCGTGGGCGTCTCGAGCCGCGGCGGCTCGCGCAGTGTGGTCACCAGCAGGGCGACCAACAGCCCAGGCGCGCCCATGGCCAGGAACACGATCTTCCACGGCGCCCAGCCGTGCGGCAGCCAGGCGGGCGGGTGCTGGGCGAGGGCGCTCAGCAGCATCCCGCCCACGAACAGCGAACCGGCGCTGCCCACCGGCGTGCCCGCCTGCATCAGGCCCATGGCGCGGCCGCGGCGCTCGGGCGCGAAGGAATCGGCCATCAGCGAGACGCATGCCGGCGCGAGGCAGGCCTCGCCCAGCCCCACCGCCATGCGTGCGGCGAACAGCTGCCAGAAGGTGGTCGCCAGCCCGCAGGCCATGGTGGCGAGACTCCAGAACGCGATCCCGCCCACCAGCAGGTTGCGCCGATTGCCACGGTCGGCCGCCCAGCCCAGCGGCAGGCCGGCCACGGCGTAGATGGAGGCGAACGCCATCCCCTGGATCAGGCTGACCTGCGTGTCGCTGACGTGGAGGTCGGCCTTCAGCGAGGGCAGCAGGAGGGTGACGATCTGCCGGTCGAGAAAGGCCATCACCCACGCCAGGAACAGCACGCCCACCAGCCAGGCGGCGTAGGCGCCGGAGGAGGGGCTGGGGCGCGGCATGGACTAGATGTTCCTGAGCATTTGGGGCGTACGGCTTCCCCCGGAGGGGGAAGTGTTGCGCGGAAGATGGCGAGAGGCTTTCCGCATTCGCTGTCCCTAGCTCCGGGTGGTGGCGGGGTCCCAGACAAGTTCCAGGCGGGTCACGCCGTTGACGTGGCCGGACGCCATCTCCGGGTGCGAGCCGGGCTTCAGCTCGAACTCGGGGATGCGGGCGAGCCATTCCTCGAGGAAGACGGCGATCTCGCGCCGCGCGAGCACCGCGCCCGGGCAGGTGTGGGGGCCGTTGCCGAAGGCGGCGTGGCGCACGTCCTCGCGGCGGAAGTCCACGGTCAGCGGGTCGGGGTTCAGCCGCTCGTCCAGGCCGAACAGCGAATTGGGGACCTGGATCAGCTCGCCGGCCTTCAGGGCGACGCCGCTGAGTTCGCAGTCCTCGGTCACGTAGCGGGCGGTGTTGGAGATCCCGTGGCGCCGGATCAGCTCCTCCAGGGCGTTCTTCTGCAGCTCCGGATGGGCGATCAGGTCGCGCCGGTGTTCGGGATGGGTGGCCATGAACCGGCAGATGAAGCCCAGCAGGGACGCCACGGTGTCCAGGCCGCCGAACAGCAGCAGGGTCAGGAGGCTGAAGGTTTCCTCGTTGGTGATGGGCCGATCCGCGACCTGGGCATGCACCACGGTGGAGATCAGGTCGTCGCCGGGACTGGCGCGCCGTGCTTCCACGAACTTGGCCAGGTAGCCCATCATGTTGGCCTGGGCCTCGCGGCGCTTGGCCTGGTCGGGGCTGCGCACCACGACCTCCGCCCACGGCAGCAGGGTCTCGCGGTCCTCGTAGGGCAGGTCGACCATCTTCATGAAGACGGCGATGGGCAGTTTGCGGGCGAAGTCCTCGATGAACTCGCATTCGCCGCGCGGGGCCAGGTCGGCGACCAGCCCGGCCGCCAGCTCGCGGACCATGGCCTCCACACTGTTGACCACCTTGGGCAGGAAGGCCGGCATGATGATCCGGCGGTAGGGGGTGTGGACCGGCGGGTCGACGCCCAGCGGCAGCGGGACGTGGGTCTGCTGCGGGTCGTAGGGCAGGGTGAAGACCCGGTGGCTGAAGCGCTGGAAGTTGGTCTGGATCTCGCGGATATCCTCGGCGCGGGTGGCGATCCAGTGGCCGCCGTTGCGAGGCGTCCAGAGGATGTCCGGACCTTCGTCCTGCAGCCGCTTCCAGGCCAGCTGGACATCCTCGCCGGCGCCGGGCGGGGCGAAGAAGTCGAAGTCCACCACCCGCTCGGGCGGCACGTGGGCCGGGCGTTCGACGGGCGGGCGCGAGATGGCTTGCATGGTGTTCTCCCCGGGATCTTTCAGCCGACCGTGAAGCCGCCATCCACCAGCAGCTTTGCGCCGGTGATGTAGCTGGCGGCCGGGCTGGCCAGGAACAGGATGGCGCGGGCCATCTCGATGGGCTGGGCGATGCGGCCCGTCGGGTTGCGGCCCGGGATCAGGGCCGGGCCGGCGAGGTCGACATGGGTCTCGCGGACGCGCGCGCCGCCGGCGGTCTGCATGCCCCCGGGCAGCACCGAGTTCACGCGCACGCCGTCCTTGGCGAACTCCACCGCGGCCAGGCGGGTGATGGCGTCGACCCCCGCCTTGGAGGAGTCGTAGTGCATGTTGGGGAAGATGGTCGGGTGGACCGAGCTCATGGACGAGACGTTGACCACCGCCCCGCCGCCGCGCCCGCGCATCTGGCGCACCGCTTCGCGCAGGCAGAGAAAGGTCCCGCGCGCGTTCACCGCATGCATCCGGTCCCACTCCTCGACCGGCATGGAGAGGGTGTCGGCCTTCTGGCGGTAGGCGGCGTTGTTCACCAGCACGTCGACGCCGCCGAACGCCTCGGCCGCGGCCGCAAACGCCCGCTGGACGGAAGCCTCGTCCGCTACGTCCATCTCGACGCCGAGGGTGGAGCTGATGGCCTGCAGCTCGTCCGCCGCCGCCTTGGCCGCAGCGCCGTCCAGGTCGCCGATCACGACCCGGGCGCCGACCTCGGCGAAGAGGCGCGCCGTCGCCAGGCCCAGGCCCGATGCCCCGCCCGTGACGAGGGCGACCTTGTCCGTCAGGGTGAAGGCGGCCAGCGCTTCGGCCGAGCTCGATGTGAGCGACGCCATCGTTCCTCCCACTGTATTCTTCTTGGGGGAATTGTATAACCTATCTAGCGAATAAGAGAAGGGGTGGGAGCATGGACGTGACGCGGCGACTGTTCGGCCTGGACGGCCGGTCGGCGGCGGTGGTCGGGGCGACGCCCGTCGGCGCAGCGACGGTCCGGCTCTTCGAGGAGGCGGGTGCGCGGGCGCTGCTGTTGCCCACCGTCCATGAGGGCGATGGCGAGGCCCTGGACCCGTGCGACGAGGCCGCGGTCGGCGCCCGGCTCGACGCGCTGATGGCCGAGCAGGATGGGCTGGACGTCTTCGTCTACGCCGTCACCACGCCCGGGACCTATCCGTTCGGCGAGATGACCCTGGCGCAGTGGGACCGGCTGCAGGCGGCCAACCTGCGCGGCGCCTTCGTCTGTCTGCGCGAGGCGGTGCGCCGGATGGTCCCGCGTGGCGGCGGCCGGCTGGTGGCGGTCTCCACCATGGGCGCGCTGCACCCGGTGCTGAACGGCAACGCGGCCTACGGCGCCTCGAAGGCGGGGCTGAACGCCATGGTCCGCTCCATCGCCCTGGACCACGCCGCCGACGGCATCCGCGCCAACGCCCTGCTCTGCGGGGCCGTGCCGGTCGGGCCAGCGCCGCCGGACGCGGGGCGCTCGGCGGGACCGGCCTTCCAGCCCGGTCGGCTGATGCTGGGCATGGCCGAGCCGGAGGCGATGGCGGCCGCCGTGCTGTACCTGGCCTCGCCGGCGGGCGGCTTCATCACCGGCCAGAGCCTGGTCGCCGACGGCGGCTTCCTGATCTCATGACCGCGGAGGCCTCTATGATCGCGCCGATCCTGATCGATGTCGCCGGCCTGCGGCTCTCGGCCCTGGAGGCCAGGCCGGCAGGGCCGGCCAAAGGCCTCGTCCTGGCGCTGCACGGCGGCGGCTATCGCGCCGGCTACTGGGATTATCCGCCGAATTCGCTGCTGCCGATGGCGGCGGCGCGGGGCTTCCATGCCGTGGCCGTGGACCGCCCCGGCTATGGCGCCGCCTTCGACCAGACCTGCGGCCTCGCGCGCCAGGCGGAGATCGTGTTCGACGTCATCGATCACTTGAAGCGCGGCGACGGCGACGTCCCGGTGCTGGTGGCCGGCCACTCCATGGGCGGCATCCTGGCCCTGATGATGGCCGCCTCCGCGCGCAGCCCCGCGATCGCGGCGGTCGACGCGTGCGGCGTGCCCCTGGCCTTTCAGCCGGCCATGGCCAAGGCGCTGGCCGCCCGGCGGCCCCAGCCGGGACAGACCCACTACGACGCCGCGCCCGCCAGCCAGGGCCACATGCTGTTCTACGGGCCGCAGGCGACGTTCGACCCGGCGGTCCTGGCCTACGATGACACCATCGCCGCGCCCGTGCCGGTGGCCGAACTGCCCGACGGCGCGGCGGCGCCGGACACCATGCCGGCGGTGATGGCGGCGATCACCATGCCCGTGCGGCTGAGCTTCGCGGCGTTCGAGGGCGCCTCGGTGGTGGACGACGCGATGGTCGCCAGGGCCCGCGGATGGCTGGCCGGCAGCGCCCGCGCCGAGGTGCGCATCCAGCCCGACGCCGGCCACAACATCAGCCTGCACCGCGTGGGCGCCGACTTCCACCGCGGCGTGCTGAATGCGTTCGAGGCCCTGATCTAGCCGTCCGTGGCATGGCGCACGACCGATGCGCCCAGGACGTCGTCGAGCTCCAACTCGGCGACCTCGGAGATGCGCAGGATCATCATATAGGTCCCGATCACATAGAGGGTCTCGACCAGCTGGCGCGGCGAATAGAAGGCCGCCAGGGCCTGGAAGGCGAAGTCGTCCACCCGGACCGCCTCGACCGCCTGGCGGGTGAAGGCCAGGAGGGCCCGCTCGCGGTCGGAGAAGGCTGGATCCCCGAACCGGTCGGCGGCGATGGCCGCGACCTGGGCGTCGGGGACGCCCATCGAGGCGGCCACCTGCAGGTGCTGGGCCCATTCGTAGGCGCCGCGTTCGAGGTGCAGGACCGCCAGGGTGACCAGCTCGCGCTCCAGCGGCGGGAGGTCCAGTTCGGCGAAGATCGCCCGGGTCATGCGGCTGAAGCCGGGGTAGACCGTCTTGCCGTGCGCCAGCAGGCGGAAGAGGGCCAGCTTGCCGGCCGGGCTGTTCCGATAGACCTCGGCCTGCTCGGGCGTCAGGTCCTCGGGGGCGACCAGGGGGATGCGGGTCATGCGCGGCGTCTCCAGGCGCTCAGCGGGTGGCGGATTCGCCGGCCAGGCGTTCGTAGGCGGCGAGGGGGGCGATGGCGGTGACGCCGCCGTCGACCGGCAGGCAGGCGCCGGTGATGAAGCGGGCTTCCGGCCCGGCGAGGAAGAGGGCCGCCTGGGCCACGTCCCAGGCGTCGCCCTCGATCTCCAGCGGCGCGATCCGGCGACGGGTCTCGCGGGCGGCGGGGCCGGCAAACCGCTCCACCAGCGGCGTCAGGATATGGCCGGGGGCGATGGCGTTGGCGCGCAGGCCCTGCGGCCCATACATCACCGCCAGCTCGCGGGTGAACTGGATCAGCGCCGCCTTGGCCGGTCCGTAGGCGCCGACGCCGTGCGCGCGCAGGCCGGCCACCGAGGCGATGTTGACCACCGCCTTGCCCTGGCCCGCCAGCAGGGCGGCGATGGCCGCGCGGGTGACGAAGACGGCGCTGTTGAGGTTGAGGTCCAACCCCTGGGCCCAGGCGGCGTCGGCCATCTCCTCCAGCCGGGCGCCGCCCGAGCCGAGGCCGAGGTTGTTGACCAGCACGTCCAGGCCGCCCAGCCAGGCCAGCGCCTGGGCCACCGCAGCGGCGGCCTCGGTGGGCTGGGTGAGATCGGCGGGGAAGACCCGCGCCTCGCCGCCGCGCTCGGCGATCATGGCCTGGGTCGCCGCGGCTCGCTCGACGTCGCGGTCCAGCAGCGCCAGGCGCGCGCCCTCGCGGGCGAACAGCACGGAGATGGCGCGCCCCGTGCCGACGCCGTCGCCCTGCGACCCCGCGCCGGTGACCAGCGCGCGCCAGTCCTGCAGGCGCCTGTATGCGGCGGCCGGTTCCGGCATCAGCGGCTCCTCCCGATCCTGCTGTACTGAGCGCGCGGCGGCGCCCTCGGAGTAGGGGGTTCCTTTCCATTGCGCAGGGGGTGATTTCGTTCGAGAAGGTGGGATGCCCGAGCTTGTGGTGGCCGCGCTGCCGAACACCTGCCTGGCGAGCCTCGGCGCCGTGCTGGACGCGCATGCCCTGCTGAGCGCGCTCTACGAGTCCAACCACGCCCTCAGCGACTATTCCCGCATGGCGACGCAGGTGCGCATCGCCACCCTGGACGGCGGGCCCGTGACGCTGGCGGGCGGACGGACGCTAGCCTCCGATGGCAGCCTCGCGTCGGCCACCGAGCCGCGGCTCGTCTACCTGCCGGCGTTCGAGCCGGCCGACCCGCAGGCGCCGGGGGCGGCGGCCGAGGATCGCGGCCTGCTGGACTGGCTGCGGGGCCGCACGGCGGCGGGCGGCGTGATCGCGGCGGCCGGCGCCGGGGTCTGGCCGCTGGCGCGGGCGGGGGTGCTGGCCGCGGGGCCGGCGTGCGTCGAACCCCGCCTCGCGCCGGCCTTTCGCCGGACCTTCCCGCGGATCGAACTGGATCTGGTCAGGCCCCACAGTCCGGCGGGTCCGGTGATGACCTGCGGCCGGCTTGGCTTCGAGCGGGACTTCGTGGCGCGGGTGTTCGACCAGGCGGTCTCGCCGGGAGTCGGCGCCTGGCTGCGCATGAACTGGGGCGGGTCGGGCGACATGGCCGCGCCGGCGCTCGCCGACCCGTTGGTCGCCCAGGCCCAGCTCTGGATCCGCGAGCGATTCACCGACAGCTTCCGGATCCAGGACCTCGCGGCCAGCCTCTCCGTCAGCCACCAGACCCTGATCCGTCGCTTTCGCCAGGTCGCCGGCACGACACCGCGCGACTACGCCCAGCGCCTCCGCATCCAGGCGGCCCAGATGATGCTGCGCGACACCACCCGCACCGTCGGCGAGATCGCGGCCCTGGTGGGCTATTCCGACGTGCCGACCTTCCGGGCGGTGTTCCGGGTCCAGGTGGGCCAGGCGCCGGCCGCGTTCCGATCGATGGCGCGGGCTCCGAACGGAAAATAACCCCCTGGAATCTCATCAAAACAGCCCTGTTTGTCGCGCTCAGCGGGCGGATGATGGGCGCAAGACGATCTCCAGGGAGGCGCGCATGCCGGACGGAACCCAGGCCCAGCCGGCCGCCCTGCCGGCCATGGGCGAGCTCAAGACCCACAACCACCTGCTGGGCGACCGCGCGGCGCTGGACGCGGCCTGGACGCGGGACGGCTACTGGTTCTTCCGCGACATGCTGGACCGCGCGGCGGTGGGGCGGCTGCGGGCGGAGTTCGTGGCCGAGCTGGAACGGCAGGGCGTGATCGACCCGGTCGGCGATGCGCCCACCGAGGCGAGCGTGCGCTACAACGGCGCCAGCCTGGCGGCCTATCCGTTCCGCATGGAGCCCCTGGCCGAGCGGCAGCCGTGGCGCGCCTTCGTGGCCGAGCCGGCGATCGACGCCTTCTTCACCCGCCTGTTCGGGGAGCCGCCGTTCTGGGTCCCGGTGGTGGAGTATCGCGCGACGCCGCCGGCGCAGGACCGCAGCCGGGCGCGCTTCGACGGCATCCACCAGGACGGCCCCTACAGCCCCGGCATCCCGTTCCGCATCTGCTGGTTCCCGTTGGCGGAGATCGATGCGGACACGGGCGGCCTGGCGCTGGTGGAGGGCCTGACCGACCAGGTCAATCGCCACCCGTTGGCGGCCGGCTCCAACACCTCGATCCCGGCCCAGGACCTTCCCGCCGACCGCTGGCGGCGCACGACCTACCAGCCGGGCGACGTGCTGCTGATGAACCTGTGGACGCCGCACAGCGGCCTCTCGAACCTCTCCGACCGCTTCCGGCTCTCCATGGACCACCGGGTGATGGCGCGCTCCGACCGGTGCCCGCTGGTGGGCGAGCTCGTGGCCATCGACGACGGCGCGGTCACCGTGTTGGCCGAGGGCGAGTGCGTGACGCTGCGCATCGAGCCCGACACCTACGTGCGCAACGACGTGGGCCGGAAGCTCGCCGGGGCGGCCATCGCCGAATTCTTTCGCCCGGGCCGCGAGGTCATCATCGCCTTCGAGGGCGACAAGGCGACCGTGGTCCGGCCGCCGCACTGAGCCACTCAGGCCAGGCCGTGGTCGACCATGGCCTGGGCGAAGCGCCCGGCGCAGGCGGCGTTGTAGGCCTCCGGCTGGAAGGTGGTGCTGTTGGCGAGCCAGACCAGGAAGCCGTAGGGCAGGAAGTCGAGGTAGCGGCGCAGGCCTTCGTCGGGATCGAGGTCCGGTCCGCCGGCTGCGGCGAGCTCGCCAAGGTAGCCGGCCAGCAGCCGCCGTTCGTGCGCGCGCCGGTCCTCCACCGAGAGCGCCGAGGCCAGGTAGTAGGCGACGTCGAAGCCCCAGGCCCCGCGCCAGACGCACTGCCAGTCGAGCAGGCCGGGGCGCCCGTCCGCCCCCCGGTAGCTGTTGCCGATGTGGGCGTCGCCATGGAGCATGACCACGTCCGTATCCAGCAGGCCGGCCGCCAGGGTGCGCTCGAAGGCGCGCTGGATACGGTTGGGCTCCTGCAGTTCCGATGGGAGCGAGTCGCCGCGAGGCAGGGCCAAGTAGCTTTCAAGCTGGGGCGTCTCGCAGATGTAGGCCAGATAGCTGCCGGGCTCGCCCACGTCGCTGAACAGCGGCCGCAGCCACCCGTGCGCCGCCTGCCAGGCCTGGCGGAAGGTGCGGCCATGCATCTGGGCCAGCATGGCGAGCATCCGTTCGGCCTCGTCGGGCCGGACCGGCTCGAGGGGGTTGCGGAACACAGCGCCCGCGCTGCGCAGGTCCTCCAGCAGCAGCACCCCGTCCAGCCGCGCCTCGTCCCAGGCCGCGCCGTAGCAGCGCGGCGCATTCACCGGCAGGTCCGCCAGCAATTCCGCATAGACCCGGGGCTCGCGGGAAAAGATGCCGACGCCGCGCAGGATCTCGCTGGTCGGCTCCCAGCCGCCCTTGATCCACATGCGCGGCGGACCCTGCGGGCCGGGCGCGTAGGCGAGGCGCAGCAGGGCCTTGGTGGCGGTGCCGTGGGCCCGGTCTTCGATCTCGAAGGCCGCCACACGCACGCCGGGAAACCGGTCCGCCAGCAGGGCGGTCAGCATCCCCGGCGAAACGGCCGCCAGGTCCTGGGGGATCGACGAAGGCTCCGCCAAAGACTCCGCCGCATATTCGACTCTCAAAGTCGCCCTGGGCATAGCCGCTTCCTCGTCTTATTATTATATAACTTAGTTAGCTCATTAGACCGCGCCGCGACAAGGCACGGCATCGTGAACACGGGAGGAGGCCAGGATGGGCGAGATCGAGGCGATGGTGCGGGCGCTGCACGACAAGCAGGCCATCCGCGAGTGCCTGGCCAACTACTGCCGGGCCGTGGACCGGCTGGACCGGGAGCTGCTGCTGAGCTGCTACCACGAGGACGCGGTCGACGATCACGGGGTCTTCGTGGGTGACCGCGAGGCGTTCGCCGACTGGGCCCTGGCGCTGCACGCCCGGGCGCAGACCGCCACCCAGCACATCATCACCAACCACACCTGCGAGCTGGACGGGGACGTGGCCCACGCCGAGACCTACTGGATGTTCGCCAGCATGAACACGCAGGGCGCGGCCCTGACGCTGGGCGGCGGGCGCTACATCGACCGATTCGAGCGGCGCGGCGGGCGCTGGGCGATTGCGCTGCGCCGGGTGGTTGGCGACTGGCGCGGGCAGCCGGGCGAGGCCTGGCTGCCGCCCGCGGTGGTCGAGGCGCTGAACAGCGGCGGGCGGCCCGCGCGGGACCGGTCGGACCCCTCGTACGAACGCCCGCTCACCTTCGACGAGGCCCGCCGCGGCTTCCAGGCGCTCTGAGGTGCGGCGCTATCGGCTGAGCGACCACGGGGCGATCGAGAACCTGGCCATCGTCGAGGCGGCCTCGCCGGAGCCTGGGCCGGGCGAAGCGGTGGTGCGGATGCGCGCGGCCTCGCTCAACCCGCGCGACCTGATGGTGATCATCGGGCCCTCGCCCTATGGGCCGCGGCCGGGGCTGACCCCGCTGTCCGACGGCGCCGGGGAGGTGCTGCGGGTGGGTCCGGGGGTGACCCGGGTGCGGCCGGGCGACCGGGTGGTGGCCAGTTTCCGCCCTGGCTGGATCGACGGGCCGCTGGAGGCCGCGGCCATCGCCGGCGACCTCGGCGGCGGCGGCGACGGGGTGCTGGCCGAGGAGGTGCGGCTGCCGGCGGCGGCGCTGGTGCGGCTGCCTGACGAAGTCGGGTTCGAGGCGGCGGCAAGCCTGCCGTGCGCGGCGGTGACGGCCTGGCGGGCGCTGGACGCGCCGAGACTCCCCGCCGACGCCACGGTGCTGGTCCAGGGGACCGGCGGCGTCTCGCTCTTCGCCCTGCAGCTGGCCGTGGCGCGCGGCTGCCGGGTCATCGCCACCACCTCCTCGCCGGCGAGGGCTGCGCGGCTGCGCGCGCTGGGAGCCGAGACCGTGATCGACCGCACCACCTTCCCCGACTGGGACGCCCAGGTGCTGGCCGCCACCGGCGGCCGCGGCGCTGACCGCATCGTGGAGGTCGGTGGGCCGGGCACCCTGCCCAAATCGTTCGCCGCCGCCGCCTACGGAGGCGAGATCGGGCTGGTGGGCCTGCTCAGCGATCCCATGGACCGGGTCAGCCCACTGCCGGTCATGAGCCGGATGCTGACGCTGCGCGGGGTGCTGGTGGGCTCGCGCGCCGACCTGGAGGCTGTGGTGGCGGAGGTCGCGGCGGGGCGGCCGGCGCCGGTGATCGACAGCGTGTTCGACTTCGACGATGCGCCCGCGGCGCTTCGCCGGCTGCAGGCGCACGAGCAGGTGGGCAAGATCGTCGTGCGGATCTGACCTCGGCCGGGTTCAGACCATTTCCTTCAGGCGCGGCTTGACGATCTTGTTCATGGCGTTGCGCGGCATGGCGTCCAGGAAGGTCCAGACCTCCGGGATCTTGTACTTGGCCAGTTGGGCGGCGCAGGCGGCCTGCAGGGCCTGCCGCAAGGCCTCGTCGGCGGCGACGCCGGGCGCGAGCTCGACGAAGGCGGCGACGATCTCGCCCAGGCGCGGATCGGGCTTGCCCACCACGGCGGCGTCGCGCACCCGCGGGTCGGCGGTCAGCACGCGCTCGACCTCGGCCGGGTAGATGTTGGCCCCGCCGCGGATGATCATCTCCTTCAGCCGGTCGCGGATGAAGATGTCGCCCTCCGCGTTGAGCACGCCCACGTCGCCGGTGTGCAGCCATCCGGCCCGCAGCGCCTCGGCGGTCTCCTCCGGGCGACCCCAGTAGCCGAGCATCGGGGCGTAGACGCCCGCCCACTCACCGATGTCGGCGGCGCGCACGCAAATCTCCCCGGTCTCGCCGGCCGCCAGCTCGCGGTCCTGCGCGTCCAGGATGGCGATCTTCAGGTGCGGGAAGGCGCGCCCGCAGGCCCCGGGCACGAAGGGCGTGTCGAGCGACGTGCCCGCCACGGCCGTCGGCGCCTCGGTCAGGCCGTAGCCCCCCAGCAGCGGCTTGCCGAACCGCGCCTGGTAGAGGCCGCGCAGCTCGTCCGGCACATTGGCGCCGCCGCTGGCCGCATACTCCAGGCTGGCCAGGTCCTGCGGCGCGATCTCGGGGCGGGTCAGCAGGTCGTAGACCGTGGCCGGCGCGCCGGTGAAGGTCTGGATCTTCTCGGCCTTGACCCACTCGGCGATGCCGAGGGCGTCCGCGCGGTCCATGCAGACGGCAGAGCCGCCGCCGGAGAGCGGCACGATGGCCTCCAGGATCATCAGGTTCAGGATGGTCAGCGGCAGGGTGACCCCGCGGCGGAGGTCCGGCCGCTGGTGGGAGCCGCGCAGGCCGGCATGAGTGGTGGCGGCCACCAGCACCATGTTGTGCTGGCTGTGCACGGCGCCCTTGGGAAGGCCCGTTGTCCCGCTGGTGTAGGCGATGGCCGCGGGCGCAAAGGGATCGATCGCCACGTCCGGCCGGGCCGCGCCGCGATGCTGGGCCACCAGCGCCAGCCACGCGTTGCCGTCCGGGCCCGGCTCCAGGCTCACGATGCGCCGCAGGTTGGGAAGCTCGCCGCGCAGGGGCTCGACCTGCGCCTGGGCCGCCCGATCGGCGAGGAAGACGGCCGCGCCGGAATCGGCCAGCTGGAACGCCTTCTCCGGCGCCGCCAGCGGGCGATTGATCCCCACCCAGATGGCGCCCAGGCGCTGCACCGCGAAGAAGGCGATGACGATGTCCGGGTGGTTGCCGGCGCAGGCCGCGACTCGGTCGCCGGGCCCGATGCCCAATGCGGCCAGGGCCGCCGCGCCCGCGTCGATGGCCGCGTCCAGCTCGGCATAGGCATAGCGGCTGAAGCGGCCGACGATGGCCTCGGCGTCTGGCCGCTCGGCGACGCTGCGGTCCAGGCAGGTGGCGACGTCGCGCCAGCCGCCCGGGATGGGCCGCCGGGTCACCATCCCGCCAGCCTTGCGGCGTGCTCGCGGTGGCGCGACGGAGCGCCCAGGTAGGCGAAGTCGAACATGGCGCGCTTGAACCAGATCTGGGCGTCGTACTCCCAGGTGTAGCCGATCCCGCCGTGCGCCTCGACCGCCGCGCGGGCGGTCTGCATGTAGACATCGCCCAGGTGCGCCTTGGCCAGGGCCGCCACGCGGCGGGCGTCCGGCGCGCCGTGGTCGAAGGCGTAGGCGGCATACCAGTAGAGGCCGCGGGCGGGCTCCACCTCCACCGCCATATTGGCCAGCTGGTGCTTCAGGCCCTGGAAGCGGCCGATGGGGCCGCCGAACTGCTCGCGGGTCTTGGCGTAGTCCACCGACATGTCCAGCAGGCGCCGCGCGCCGCCGAAGGCGTCCGCCGCGGTGAGCACCAGGGCCGCGTCCACCAGGGCCTCGGCGGCGTCCGCCTCCGCCGGCATGGCGTCCGCGGGCGTCTCGGCATAGGCCACATGGCCGATGCGGCGGGTCCGGTCGGCCACGTCCAGCGCCTCGAAGGTCTGGCCGGCGGCGTCCTTCTCCACGAGGGCGAAGCCGCCCGCGACACCGACGACTGTGATGTCGGCCAGCTCGGGATAGAGCACCTGGCGCTTCTCGCCGCTGAGCCGTCCGCCCTCGAGCCGCGCGGTCCAGTCGGCGGCGCGGACCCGGTCTCCCGCCTCGGCCAGGGCGACGGTCCCGATCGCCTGGCCCGTGGCGAGCGCGGGCAGCCAGCGGTCCTTCTGCGCCGGCGAGCCGAAGCGGTCGATCGCCAGGGCCGCCAGCACCTGGCCCAGGAACGGCCCCGGGGCGCCCGCATAGCCGAGCGCCTCGGCCGCCAGCGCCAGGTCGGTGACGCCAAGCCCCAGGCCGCCGGCGTCCTCCGGACAGGCGAGGCCGCCCACGCCCAGGTCCATCAGGCCGGACCAGAAGTCGGCATCGAAGCCGGTGTCGCTCTCGAAGGCGCGGCGGCGCGCGCCCGCGTCGCCCTCGCGCAGGGCATAGTCGCGCACTGCGTCCTGCAGCGCCGCCTGGTCGTCGGACAGCCGAAACCTCACGCCCCCGTTCCCTTCTGGCCCTCGGCCCCGTCGCGCGGCAGGCCCAGGCCTCGCTCGGCGATCACATTGCGCTGGATGTTCGAGGCGCCGCCCGCGATGGCCACGCCCAGCGAGCCCATGATCTGGTTGACCCACTTCTCGTCGCCGCGCCGGTTTCCGCCGCGCCCTTGCGGCGGCATCAGCAGGGCCGCGTCGCCGATCAGGTCCTGGGCCAGGTTGGCGATGTGGTGGCCGATCATCGTGCCGTTCAGCTTGTTCAGCACCCCGATCAGCCCGGCGTCCTGGCCGGCCAGGTCCATCGACATCTGGCGATAGGCCGAATAGCGCTGGGCCAGGACATAGGCTTCGATCCGCGCCAGCTCCTGGCGCACGTCGCCGCTGGCCAGGGCCGGCTGGCCCTCGCGCTGGGCGTCCTTGGCCAGCTCCACCAGCTTGCCGAACATGTCCTCGGTGCGGGACTGGCCGCCCACCGTGTCGCGCTCGTGCTTCAGGGTGGTGCGCGAGACCTGCCAGCCGCGGCCGCGCTCGCCGACGATCCAGTCCTTGGGCGTGCGCGCGCCGTCGAGGAACACCTCGTTGAACTCGCGCCCGCCGGTCATCTGCTTCAGCGGCCGCACGGTCACGCCGGGCTGCTTCATGTCGAGCAAGAGGTAGGAGATGCCGTCGTGCTTGGCCGCGTCCGGCTCGGTGCGCACCAGGATGAACATGTAGTCGGCCAGGTGGGCCATGGTGGTCCACACCTTCTGGCCCGAGATCACCCAGCTCTCGCCCTCCAGCGCGCCGCGGGTGCGCAGGGACGCCAGGTCCGAGCCGGCGCCGGGTTCGCTGTAGCCCTGGCACCAGACGATCTCGCCGCGCAGGGTCGGGGCGACGAACCGCTCCTTCTGCCAGTCCGCGCCGCAGGCCAGCAGCGTCGGGACCAGCATGGAGACGCCGGGGCCCTGCAGCTCGCCCGGCGCGCCGACGCGGGCGAACTCCTCGCGGATCACCCGGCCCTTGAGGGGATCGGGCGCCTGTTCGGACCCGCCGTAGGCCTTGGGGATCGACCGGTAGAGGTAGCCGCGCGCCACGGCGCGCTCGCGGAAGGCGGAGGCGGCGGCGCGGGGGTCGGTTTCCTTCGCCGGCGGCCAGTGCGCGGCCAGGAACGCGGCCACCTCCTGGCGGAACGCCTCGTACTCGGAGCCCAGCTCCAGATCCATCCGATCCTCCCGACTTGCTCCCGGCGTCACCGCGCCCGAAGCTGCGCCTGGCGCTTTTGGCGCCTTGGCATAATCTGAAACGTAGATAAATTATCTACCGATGTTAAGCCGCAAATGCGGCAGGGGAGGACGCATGGGCCAGCCGCAAGGGGCGCCGTTCGACGCGGCGGCGCTGAAAGACGTGGCCTACGAGGTCCGCGACGGCGTGGCCCTGGTCACCCTGAACCGGCCGCACGAAGGCAACGCCCTGACCCGCCAGATGCACGAGGACCTGGAGGCGGTCTGGGCCGAGGTGAAAGCCAACCCCGAGATCCGCTGCGCCATCGTCACCGGCGCCGGCGAGCGACACTTCTGCACCGGGGCGTCAGTTTCGGGGCTTTCGACCGACAAGCCGGGAAGTTCCCTGCGCAACCGCCCGCTGGAGGAGGTGGTGCGGCTCACCCCCTACCAGAACAAGGTCTGGAAGCCGGTGATCTGCGCGGTGAACGGCCTGGCCGCGGGCGGCGGCCTGCACTTCGTGGTCGATTGCGACATCGTGGTGGCCTCGCAGACCGCGGCCTTCATGGACACCCACACCACCGTCGGCCAGGTCGGCGCCATCGAGAACATCGGGCTCGCCCGCCGCATGACCCTGGGCGGCGCCCTGCTGATGACCCTGGTCGGCCGCGACTACCGCATGCCGGCCGAACGGGCCCACCAGCTGGGCCTGGTGGACCTGTTGGAGCCGACGCCGCAGGCGGCGCTGGCGCGGGCGTTCGAGCTGGCGGAGTCGATCAAGAAGAACTCGCCCCAGGCCCTGGCCCTGTCGAAACAGGCCATCTGGGGCGCGATGGAGGAGGGCTACACCCGCGCCGCGGAGGCCGGTTGGAGCCTCTTGCGCCTGCAATGGTCGCACCCGGACTTCGTGGAGGGCCCCAAGGCGTTCGGCGAGAAGCGGGCGCCGGCCTGGAACCCCGACCCCGACGCGCGGCGCTAGCCAATGGACCTGGACTGGAGCCCCGAACAGCAGGCGTTCCGCGAGGCGCTACGGGCCTGGCTCGCCGCCAATGTGCCGACCGAGCGGCGCCCGCACGACCTCGCCGCCGCGGCGGCCTTCGACCGCGCCTGGCAGAGGCAGCTGTTCGAGGGCGGCTGGGCGGGCCTGAACTGGCCGGTGGAGTACGGCGGCCGCGGCCTTTCCATCCTGCAGCAGGTGATCTGGTACGAGGAATATGTCCGCGCCGGCGGCCCGCCCATGGGCCTGCGGTTCGTGGCCCAGAACCACGCCGGGCCCACGCTGATCGCCCTTGGGACCGAGGCCCAGAAGGCGGCCCACCTGCAGCCGATCCTGACCGGTCAGCACCTGTGGTGCCAAGGCTTCTCCGAACCCAACGCCGGTTCGGACCTGGCCTCGCTGCGCACCCGCGCCGAGGTCGATGGCGACCACCTGGTGGTGACCGGCCAGAAGATCTGGACGACCGGCGCCGACCAGGCGGACTTCCAGGAGCTGCTGGTCCGCTCCGAGCCCGGCTCCGAGCGTCACAAGGGCCTGGCCTGGGTCATCTGCCCGATGGACGCGCCCGGGATCGAGATCCGGCCGATCCGCAAGATGACCGGGCGCGCCGAGTTCTGCGCGGTGTTCTACGACGAGGTGCGCATCCCGCTCGCCAACGTCGTGGGCCGGCTGCACGAGGGCTGGGCCACGGCCATGGCCACCCTGGGCTTCGAGCGCGGCACCTCCTTCATCGGCGAAATGGCCGAGATCGCCATGCGGCTGGAGGACCTGATCGCCGAGGCGCGGGCCAGCGGCGCCGACCGCGACGACGAGCTGCGCCGCAAGCTGGCGGACCGGCGGGCCGAGGTGGCGGCGCTGCGGGCGCTGAACTACGCCAACCTCTCCCGCTACGCCCGTGGCGAGCGGCCCGGCGCCGAGGGGTCGATCACCAAGCTCTTCACCAACGAGGTGGCCCGCTCGGTGCAGGAGCTGGCCCTGGAGCTGGCCGGCGGGGTCGCGCTGGACGGCGACCTTGCCGAGAACGAGGCGGCCGAGGCCTGGCTGAACGGCATGGTGCTGACCATCGGCGGCGGCACGCCGGAGATCCAGCGCGAGATCATCGCCGATCGCGTGCTCGAACTGCCGAGGAGCCGCTGACATGGACCTGACCCTGCAGGAGGACGAGCGCCAGATCGCCGCCATGGCCGCCGAGGTGCTGGCCGGCGAGGCGGCCCTGGACCGTTGGTTCCGCGAGGACGTCGACGCGGCGGCGGAAGAGGCGCGGCTGCGGGCCCTGGCGGCGGGCCTGGGCTGGATCGGCTTCGGCGCGCCGGCGGCGGCGGGCGGCAGCGAGGTCTCCGTCGTGGAGGAGGCGGTGCTGTTCCGCGAAGCGGGGCGCTTCCTCGCGCCCATGTCGCTGGCGGCGGGCGCGGCAGCGGCGCGGTTCGCGGCGGCCGACCTGGCCGCCCGGATCGTGGAGGGCGAGGCCGCGGTCGGGGTCGCGATGGCGCGGGACGCCGGGCGCCTATGGCGGCTGGGCACGGCGGACGGCGCCTTGGCGCTGCAGGTGGACGACGCGCGGCTGACCCTGCTGGAGGCCGACTGGGAGCCGGCGGCGTGCCTCGATCCGACGGTCCCGGCCCAGTCGGCGGCCCTGGGGTCGGTGCGGACGGTCGCGGAGACCTCCGCGTCAGCGGAGCCCCAGCGATTCGGCCTCCTGGTCGCGGCCCAACAGCTGGGGCTGGCCGAGACCGCCCTGGCGGCCAGCGTCGCGTACGCCAAGCTGCGCGAGCAGTTCGGCCGCGCCATCGGCAGCTTCCAGGCGGTGCGCCACCGCTGCGTCGACATGGCCGTGCGGGCCGAGCGGGCCAAGGCCCAGCTGTGGTTCGCGGCGGTCTCGCTGCGCGACGGCGCGGCCGACGCCAGCTTCCAGGCCGCCGCGGCGATGCGGGTCTGCGACGATGCGGCGGGCCGCAACGCGCGGGACAACATCCTTCTGCACGGCGCCATCGGGGTGACCGCGGAGAACGAGGGCCACCTGCTGCTCAAGCGGGCGACGCTGTGGCGCCAAGTGCTGCCACCCAACCGGATTCTCGAAGAAATCGCGCGTGGGGGTGGACCGGCGTGGTAGGTCCAGTGAAACTCCCACGAGCGGGATTCGTCTCAACAGGTTATACCTTTGATGTCTGAGAGCGCGCGGCAACGATCCAAGCTGAACGTCGGCGCCCAGGTGCGGGTCCCGAAGACCGCGGAGCTCGTGGCCCGGCGTGTGCGCCGCGCGATCGTCACCGGGGAGCTGCAGACCGGCGACAGCCTGCCGTCCGAAGCCCAGCTGATCGAGGACTTCCAGGTCTCGCGCCCGACGATCCGGGAGGCGATCCGGATCCTGGAGTCGGAAGGCCTGATCAGCGTATCCCGCGGCGCGCGCGGCGGCGCCCGGGTGGCCCAGCCCGATTCCGATATGGTGGCCCGGGCGGCGGGCGTGGCCCTGCAGACCCGCGGGGCGACCATCCAGGACGTCTATGAGGCGCGGATGATGATCGAGCCGCCGGCGGCGCGCCTGGCGGCGGAGCGGCGGCCGGCCCAGGCGGCGGCCGTGCTGCGCGCCCACATGGACCGCGAGTTCGAACTGGTGGACGACGGCGTCGCCATCACCCAGGCCATCGCCGACTTCCACCGCATGCTGATGGAAGAGTGCGGCAACGTCTCGCTGGGCATCCTGGCCCTGGGGCTGAAGGGCGTGTTCGAGCGGGCGTTGCAGACCTCGCAGAGCATGCGCTCGCCGGTCAGCCTGCCGGAGCGCCAGCGGCAGCTGCGGTTCGGTCTGAAGTCGCACCGCAAGCTGGTGGACCTGATCGAAGCCGGCGATGGCCCCGGCGCGCAGGCGCACTGGCAGCTCCACATGGAGAACGCCGGGCGCGTGTGGCTGAGCGACCTCGGCCCGCGCAGCGTGATCGAGATCCTCGAGTAGGCGCGCTCAGGCGCCATCAGGCGCCGACGAAGGGGACCTTCTCCTTCGAGCCGAAGGCGCGCACGGCAGCGGCGTTGTCCTGGGTGCGCGAGGTCTTGCGCACGGCGCGGGCCTCGGCCTCGAGATGGGCGTCGAAGCCGTTGACCGCGCCCTGCTGGAAGAGGCTGCGCATCTGGCCCAGCGCGATGGTCGGGCCGGCGGCGAAGTCCTGGGCGACCTTGCGCGCCGCCTCCGCGAAGTCGGCCGCCAGGGCGACCTCGTTGATCATGCCCCAGGCCAGGGCGTCGGGGGCGGGCAGCCGCTCGGCGCGCATCACCAGCTGGCGGGCCCGCGCCGGGCCGATGGCGCGGGGGAGCAGCCAGGTCAGGCCGCTGTCGGGGCTGGACGCCAGGTTGCGGAACGGCACCAGGAAATAGGCCGTGTCGGCGGCGATCACATAGTCGGCGAGCAGGGTCATCGCCAGGCCGATGCCGACGAAGGGGCCGTTGACCGCGGCGATCACCGGGACCTCCACGTCGCGCAGGCGGCGGATCATCGGATGGAACACGCTTTCGACGGCGTTGCCGGCGCTGCTGGCCTTGCCACCGGCCGCCTCGGTCCTCCGGCGCATCATGTTGGCGCCGGCGCAGAAGGCGCGGCCATCGCCCGTCAGCATCAGCGCACGCACGCCGCGACGGGGCTTGGCCACCTCCAGCAGCGCCGCCTGGATGGCGTCCACCATCTCCATGGAGAGGGCGTTCAGGCGCTCCGGATCGGCCAGCACCAGCGTGGCCAGGGCGCCATCCAGCTCCAGGCGCAGGTTGTCGAACTCCAGAACTTCCATGTCCAAGCCTCCCGGCGCGCGGACCGAACCGCGGCAATTATATCTCTAGCGAAGTTAGATATTTTGGACGACCGACACAAGGGCGCGTGGACGCCGGGAACCGCTTGCATTGACGCTCGAGGCGAGTCCAAATAGATAGACAAGTAAGAATAGTTAAATAACTCGGGGAGGCTGATCATGGCGCCACTGCGCGCGGCTCTTTTGCTTGCGGTTTCGGCCTTGGCGCTCGCGCCGGAGAGGGGGCGAGCCGCGGCGGCGACGCCGGCCCCTGTGGACGTCGGCGAGGTGGTGGTCACCGCCCAGCGGCGGGAAGAACGGCTGATCGACGTACCGATCGCCATCACCGCGGCGACCCGGGCGGAACTGGAGGCTCAGGGCGTCCAGAACACCCGCGACCTGACCAACATGACACCGGGGCTGAACGCCGCCACCCAGGGCTTCGCCTTCCAGCCCTCGATCCGCGGCATCGGCACCACTTCGACGGCCCTGGGCGACGAGACCAACGTCGCCCTCTACGTCGACAACGTCTACATGCCCTTCCAGGCGGGCAACGCCTTCGCGCTCAAGAACATCGAGCGGATCGAGGTGCTGAAGGGGCCGCAAGGCACGCTGTTCGGCCGCAACGCCACCGGCGGCGCGATCCGTGTCGTGACCGCCGACCCGGCCTTCGACCCGGGGTTCGAGGCCTCCGCCAACTACGGCTTCAAGCTGCACAGCAGGGAACTGAACGCCTACGCCACCGGACCCCTGGCCAAGGGCCTGGCGGTGGGGCTGTCCGCCTATGCCTATGACGACGACGGGTACGTCCACAACCTGGCGCCCCAGGGCGGCAAGGTGGCCGACACGCACCAGGTGACGCTGCGCGGCAAGCTGCTGGCCACGCCCACCGACAAGCTGCGGATCGTGCTGGAGGGCGACTACACCAACAGCGTCAACTCGACCGGGTTCTCCACGACGATCCAGCAGGGCGTCAGCGGCTCCAAGACGGTGGCGGGCGCCATCACCCCACCCGACAAGAGCATCGATCCCTACACCGTGGCCCTGACCTTCGATCCCTATGTGAAGGGCCTGAGCTCGGGCGGCTACCTGCAGGTCCGCTACGACCTTCCCGGCCACACCCTGACCTCGGTCTCCGCTTACCGGAGCTTCCGGCTGAAGGCGTTCCTGGATTCGGACCGCACCAACCTGGACCTGACCGAGTTCCACATCTTCCAGAACACCAAGGTCAAGAGCCAGGAGTTCGACCTGGCGTCCCATTTCACCGGGCCGCTGAACTATGTGGCTGGCCTCTACCTGTTCGACAGCAAGGCGCGCGCCCCGGCGACGCTGAACTATTCGGCCCCGATCGTCACGATCGGCGGGGTGCGTCGCCAGAACGGGCCGCTGGTCAACAACGCCAACACCCAGGGCGCGGTGGATACCCGCTCGTGGGCCGGGTTCGGCGAGGCCACCTGGGCGGTGACCGACGCGCTGAGCGTGATCGGCGGCTACCGCTACACCTGGGAGAAGAAGGACGCCCTGGCCCGCAACGCCCTCAGCGGCGTGCAATTCACCGGGACGGACAAGTGGACGAACTCCAGCGTCCGCCTCACCGCCCGCTACCGCCTGGACGAGCGGTCCAACGTCTATGTGACCTATTCGACCGGCTTCAAGAGCGGGGCCTTCAACACCTCGGCGGTGAGCAATCCGCTGCAGGAGGTGCAGCCTGAGGAGGTGAAGGCCTGGGAGGCGGGGCTGAAGTCGCGGGTGGGGCCGTTCACGATCCTCGCCTCGGCCTTCGACTACCGGTACGACAACATCCAGCTTCAGGTGAACAACATCCTGAACCCGGTGGCGGGGACGACGATCCTGCAGAACGCCGCCACGGCGCGGATCCGCGGCGCGGACCTGCAGGTGGGGGCGCGGCTCAGCGACGACTTCTCGGCCCAGCTGGGGGTCTCCTGGCTGCCGACCGCGAAGTACACCTCCTTCGCCGGCGGCCTGACCTTCATCCCCAACGCTGGCGGCGTGGGCGCGACGCCGGTGTCGGTGGACCTCTCGGGCACGCGGATGATCCGCACGCCGAAGCTGACCGCCGACCTCAGCGGGACCTATACGCACGAGGTCGCGGGCGGGAAGCTGAAGGCCTCGGCGGCCTACTTCTGGAGCGAGCCCTTCATCTGGATCCCGGGCGGGGCGGTGCGCCAGAGCGGCTATGCGACGGTGAACGCCCGGGTCGGCTGGACGACGCCGGACCAGCGCTTCACGTTCAGCGTCTGGGGGCGCAACCTCACCGACAAGGTCTACTGGCTGCAGGCCGGCGCCAACAGCGGCGGCTTCTCCGGCTCCTACGCCCAGCCGCGTGAGATCGGCGTGGGCGTGGACGTCGGCTTCTAGCCGGGATGGCGTCGCCCGACGTTCCAGCGCAGCCCGAGCGGTCCGACGGATCGCCCGGGACCGCCTGGCTCATCGGCCTGCTGTTCGCGGTCAATGCGCTGAACCTGCTGGACCGCCAGTTGCCGGGCATCCTGGCCCAGTCGATCAAGGCCGACCTGCACCTCAGCGACACCCAGCTGGGGCTGATGGGCGGGGTCGCCTTCGCGGTGGTCTATGCGGGGCTCGGCCTGCCCCTGGCGCGGCTGGCGGACCGGTGGTCGGCCAAGTGGGTGCTGGCCGGGGCGCTGGCGGCCTGGAGCGTGCTCACCGCGGCGGGCGCCTTCGCCCAGAGCTTCCTGCAGCTGGCCGTGGCGCGGGTCGGCGTCGCGGCAGGGGAGGCGGGCTGCACGCCGGCCGCCCACGCCATGATCAGCGCCCGGGTGGCGCCGCATCGGCGCGCCTCGGCCATCGCCGTCTACTCCCTGGGCGTGCCGGCCGGGGCCATGTGCGGCCTGGTGCTGGGCGGCTGGCTCAACGACCTGCACGACTGGCGATTCGCCATGCTGGCCATGGGCGCGCCGGGCCTGGCCGTGGCGCTGCTGTTCGCCCTCACCGTGCCCAGGGACGGTGTGGCCGCCCCGCCGGCGGCGGCGACGACAGGCGGGCTGCTGGACGCGGCGCGCACCCTGCTTTCCCTGCGCAGCTACCGGCACATGTTCTTCGCCGTGACGATCTTCGGGGTCGGGGTCTATGCGAACTTCCAGTTCTACCCGGCCTTCCTGATCCGGGTTCATGGCCTCAGCGCCGGCCAGGCGGGGCTGGTCCTGGGGCTAATGACCGGCCTGATCGGCGGGCTCGGGACCTTCGCCGGCGGCTGGGTCGGAGACCGGGTTGCGCGGGTCTCAGCAGGCCGCATGCTTGTGCTGCCGGCGGCCGGCTTCCTGTTAGCCGCGCCTTGCCTGCTGGCCGGCTTGCTGGCGCCGGACCTGCGGGTGGCGGTGGCGTTCCTCTGCCTGCCCCAGGCGGCGCACGTCATGTACCAGGCGCCCGTGTACGGCACGGCCCAGCGGCTGGCGCCGCCGGGCCTGAAGGCGATGGCCACGGCCGTGCTGCTGTTCGGCCTCAGCCTGGTGGGCGCCTCGGTGGGACCCTTCGTCGCGGGGCTGGCCAGCGATCTGCTGCAGCCGCGCTTTGGCGCCGGCGCCCTGCGCTACGCCCTGTGCCTGACCGCGTTCACCGATGTCTGGGCCGCCGCCCATCTGCTGCTCGCCGCCCGCGCCCTGCCGGCCGACCTGGCCCGCTTCGAGGCGCCGGATTCAAACGCGCGCTTGCCATCACCGCGGGTCGGAATATTATCTAACTAAGTTAGCGGAATAAACGGGAGGAAGCGATGTCAGAGCAAGCCGTCGCGGAAGGCGTCAAACAGGACTGGGAAAAGGCGACCGCCTACTCCCTCACCGACGACGATATCGAGCGGGCGCGGCTGTTGCTGGGCGCGGACCTGGCCTCGCGGGAGCGCGAGTACATCCAGACCGCGACCACGGACAACATCCGCAACTTCGCGGTCGGCTGCGGCAACGACAACCCGCTGCACTGCGACCCGGAGTACGGCGAGACCACGCGTTGGGGTTCGGTCATCGCGCCGACCATGATGGCGGGGGTCATCAACAAGCCGCTGCTGGGCGATCCGATGGATCCCGAGCTGAAGGCCAGGACCAAGAGCCTGTTCCGCGGCATCCACGTCTTCGTCTCGGGCGGCGAGTGGACCTTCTACCGGCCGATCTTCCCGGGCGACACGATCTACAGCTTCAAGGGCGAAGAGACGCTGGACGTGAACCCGTCGGAGTTCGCCGGGCGCAATGTTGTCCAGGTGCGCCGCGACGTGAAGTTCAACCAGCGCGGCGAGGTGGTGGGGGTCTACCGCATCCTGCGCATCCTGACCGAGCGCAAGACGGCTGCGAAGACCGGCAAGTACGCCAAGATCGAGCCGCAGACCTACACCGACGAGGACATCGCCAAGATCGACGAGATCTACGCGGCCGAACAGGTGCGGGGCGCGGAGCTGCGCTACTGGGAGGACGTCCAGGTGGGCGACTCCCTGGGCAAGATGGCCAAGGGTCCGCTGACGGTGACGGACGTGGTCTGTTTCCACGCCGGCGGCTACGGCTTCGTGCCCTATGCGCCGACGGTGGGGCGGCTGGCCCACAAGAACCGCCAGCGGATCGCGCCCTTCTACGTGAAGAACGAATACGGCGTGCCCGATGTGGCCCAGCGCCTGCACTGGGATCCGGCGTGGGCCCAGGCGATCGGCAACCCCATGGCCTACGACTACGGGGTGATGCGCGAGAACTACGTTTACCACTACCTCACCGACTGGTGCGGCGACGACGGCTGGGTGGTTCGCCAGAACGACCAGATCCGCAAGTTCAACTACATGGGCGACACCCAGGTGATCACCGGCGAGGTGGTGGCCAAGCGCGAGGAGGGCGGCCGCTTCCTGGTGGACGTCATGGTCGCCATGACCAACCAGCGCGGCGAGCAGACGGTGAAGGCCGACGCCACCATCGCCCTGCCCAGCCGCACCGCGCCGGCGCTGCTGCCCGAGGTGCCGTCGGACCTGCAGGCCCGCGTGACGCAGATGTGGAAGCGCCACGGCGAGCTGCTGCTGGCCAAGCGCAAACGCGGCGGCTGATCCATGGCGCTGGATCCGAACCTGCGGGCGCAGCTGACGCTGCCGGCCATCTGCGCGCCGATGTTCCTGGTGACCGGGCCGGCGCTGGTGCGCGAGGCCTGCAAGGCCGGGGTCATCGGCGGCCTGCCGCGGCAGAACGCCCGCAGCTTCGAGCGCTTCGAGGGCTGGCTGGCGGAGATCCATGAGGCCCTCGGCCGCGAGCGGGCCGAGCACCCGGGCGCCCGCATCGCGCCGGTGGCCGTGAACCTCGCGACGCGCATGCCGGCGGACGAGCTGAAGCAACACCTCGACGCCTGTCGCCGGTATGGCGTGGAGATCATCATCAGCGCCACCGGCGACCCCACCGAGCTGATCGGCCGGGTGCACGACTGGGGCGGCAAGGTCTTCCACGACGTCACCAACCTGCGCTTCGCGGAGAAGGCGATCGCCGCGGGCGCGGACGGCCTGACCTGCATCGGCGCCGGCGGCGGCGGCCACTCCGGCACGATCAGCCACCTGGCCCTGATCCCCCGCATCCGCGCCATCTACGACGGGGTCATCGTGCTGGCGGGCGCGGTCTCCACGGGCGCGGCGATCCGGGCGGCCGAGATCCTGGGCGCCGACCTCGCCTATCTCGGCACCCGCTTCATCGCCACGGCGGAGTCCGAGGCGCCGGAGCCCTACAAGGCGCTCCTGGTCAGCCAGGGGTCGGCCGGCCTGATGTACACCGGCAAGATCGCCGGGGTGCCCGCGAACTGGATGGCGGAGTCCATGCGCCAGGTCGGGCTGGACCCCGACAACCTGCCCGAGCCGCTGGGCAAGGGCATGCGCCACGACCACCTGCCCGAGGGCGTGCGGCCCTGGCTCAACCTCTGGAGCGCGGGCCAGGGCATCGACCTGATCGAGGATATCCCGACCGTGGCCGAGCTGGTGCGCCGCCTGCGCCGCGAATATGTCGCCGCCTGCGCCATCCCGGACATGGCCGAGGCCGCGCGCCTGGCCGATGCGGCGCTGCAGGAGGCGGGGGCGTGAGCGCCCGCAGTCTTGTCCCTTTTCGATGTGAGGCGCTCGCCTGATGGCTGGATTGTCCGACCTCGTGCGCGGGGTGCTGCGGCTGGAGCCGCAGGCGAACGCGATGGAGTTCGAGGGGCGCTGGCGCACCTGGGGCGACCTGGACCGGGTCGTGGTCGGCCTGGACGCGGCCTTGGCGGAGGCGGGCCTCGGCGCGGGGACGCGCGTGGCGGGCCTCCTGCGCAACAACCCGCTGACTGCCGCGGCGATCCTGGGCGTGGTCACCGGCGACCGCTGCATCGTGACCCTGAACCCCTCCTTGCCGGACGACCGCCTGGCCGCGGACATCCGTGTCCTGCAGCCACCAGCGATCGTCGGCCTGGCGCGGGACTGGGCCCGGCCGGCGGTGATCGAGGCCGCGCGCGAGATCGGCTGCCTTGGCCTGGCCCTGACCGACGACGGCGTGCGCCCGGTGGAAGGCCTGGAGACGGCGACCGGCGCGGGCCTGCGGCGCGACGCGGCGGGCATCGCGATCGAAATGCTGACCAGTGGCACCACGGGCCAGCCCAAGCGGATCCCGCTGAAGGCGTCGTCCTTCGACCGCGGCATCGCCGAGGCGGGGGTCTACGATGGCCGCAAGCCGGGCGATGCGCCCCGGCTGCGCTCGGGGGTGCAGATCCTCAACTCGCCCTTCGCCCACATCAGCGGCGTCTTCAGCCTGTTCAACTGCGTCAGCGCCGGGCGCGCGAGCTGCCTGCTGGAAAAGTTCAACGTCCAGACCTTTGCCGACGCCGTGCGCCGGCACCGGCCGAAGGTGGCCGGCGCGCCGCCCTCGGCCCTGCGCATGATCCTGGACGCCCAGGTGCCGAAGACGGACCTCGCGAGCCTGGTCGCCTTCCGCGCCGGCACCGCGCCGCTGGATCCCGGGCTCGCCGACGAGTTCTACGAGCGCTACGGCATTCCCGTGCTGCAGAACTACGGGGCGACCGAGTTCGCCGGCGGGGTGGCGGGCTGGACGCTGGGCGACTTCAAGGCGCTCCACAAGGCCAAGCGCGGCTCGGTGGGCCGGCTGAACCCCGGCGTGCAGGCGCGGATCGTGGATCCCGAAACCGGGGCCCCGCTGGCGCTCGGCGCGGAGGGCCTGCTGGAGTTGAAGGCGCCGCAGCTGGGGGACGGCGTCTCCTGGATCCGCACCACCGACCTCGCCGTGCTGGACGCCGACGACTTCCTCTGGATCAACGGCCGCTACGACAACGCCATCATCCGCGGCGGCTTCAAGGTGCTGCCGGACGAGGTGGTGCGCGCCCTGGAGCAGCATCCGGCCATCCGCGAGGCGGCGGTGGTGGGGCTGGCCGATGCTCGGCTCGGCCAGGTGCCGGCGGCGGCCTACATCGTGCGCGCCAACGCGACCGCGCCGGCCGAGGAGGACCTGCGCGAGTTCCTGCGCGAGCGCCTCCTGCCCTATCAGCTGCCGAGCCGTCTGATGCAGGTGGCGGAGCTGCCGCGTACGCCTTCGCTGAAGGTCAGCCAGCCGGACCTCAAGGCCCTGTTCGAAGCCGCCTGAAGCGGTTCAGGATTGGCGGTCTAAAGGTCCAGGCGCCTTCACCGCCGCGCATCCTCCAGGATGAGGTCGGCGGCGCGCCAGGCCATGGCCATGGCGGGGGCGTTGGTGTTGCCGGAGACGAGGCTGGGCATGACCGAGATGTCGGCCACCCGCAGGCCCTCGACGCCGCGCACCCGCAGGCGCGTATCGACCACAGAGCCGGGGTCCGCGCCCATGCGGCAGGTCCCGGCGGCGTGGTAGCCGGCGCCGCCGATGCGGTGGAAGGCGTCGAGGATCTCGTCGTCGCGCTGCAGCCCGGCGCCGGGCCAGGTCTCCTCCACGACGAACCGGGCCAGGGCTGGCTGGCTGTAGAGGCGGCGAATGAAGCGCACGATCCCGACCGAGGTCTCACGGTCCGCCTCAGCGGCCAGGTAGTTCGGGGCGATGGACAGCGGCGCATCGGGGTCGGCGGCGGTGATCTCGATCGTGCCCTGGCTCTGCGGCCGCATCGGATAGCCGCCGCACAGCGCCCCGGGCTCGCGCTCCATCACGAAGCCTTGTTGCGTGCGGTCCACCGACATCGGACCCATGCCCAGCTGGGCGTCGGGGCGGGCGAGGTCCGGCCGGGTCTTGACGAAGCCGCCCACCTCGAAGGCCGCGGCGGCGAGGGGGCCTGAGCGGAGAAGGTAGTAGCGCAGGGCGCTGGCGATCAGGCCGGCGCCCGAGAATGCGCGGTTGTGGCTGCCGCTTCGCACCCGGAACTGCATGGCCAGCAGCCGGTGCTCGCGCATGTTGCGGCCCACGTTCTCCGCCGCCGCCACCACCGGCACGCCCAGGCGCTGGAGGAGGGCGGTCGGGCCGACGCCGGAAAGCTGCAGCAGCTTCGGGGAATGCAGGGCCCCGGCGGCCAGGATCACTTCGCGGCCCTGGACCACCTGCTCGCCCTGCGGCGTCCGGATCCGCACGCCGGTGGCGCGGCGCCCGTCGAACACGATCCCCAGCGCCTCGGCCTCGGTCAGGATGTGCAGGTTTGGCCGCCGTCGCACCGGATGCAGGAAGGCTGCGGCGGCGCTCTGGCGACGGCCCTTGAAGATGGTGCGCGGCTGGTAGCCGAAGCCCGGCGCGTCGAGGGTATTGAGGTCCTCCGTCACCGGCAGGCCGATCTCCCGCGCCGCCGCGATCATCGCTTCGCAGAGCGGCTGGCCGGGCGGATGGGGCGTCACCCGCAGCGGCCCGCCGACGCCGCGGCCGTCGCCGGCGCCCAGCGCATGATCCTCCATGGCCTGGAAGCAGGGGGCGAGATCGCGCCAGCCCCAGCCGTCGCAGCCCTGGGCGGCCCAGTCGTCGTAGTCGCCGGGCAGGCCGCGGACGTAGACCATGCCGTTGACCGAACTGGAGCCGCCTAGCCCCTTGCCCCGCACCCAGTATTCCGGCGTGTTGTGTCCGCCGGTCTTGGCCACCTGGTACATCCAGACGTGCCGCGGATCGGCGAGCAGGCGACCGAAGCCGCGCGGCATGCGGATCAGGGGGCTGTCGTCGGCGCCGCCGGCCTCCAGCAGCAGCACCCGGGTGCGCGGGTCCGCCGACAGCCGGTTGGCCAGCACGCAGCCGGCTGAGCCTGCGCCAACGATGACGTAGTCGTAGCCCTGCAAGCGCCGTCTCCCCGCTCCTCTGAGCGGGAGCGTGTCATCGGCCTAACATAGGTAGTCAAGTTATCCAAGTTGACGAGAAGCATGAACTGCGGATCAACTCGCGCCATGGACGAGGCCAAGCCGCGCCGGCGCCGACGCAAGCATACCGAGGTGCGCGAGCTGCTGCTGAAGGCGGCGCGCGAGCTCTTTGCCGAGCGCGGCTACGGCAACACCACGACCCGCGACATCGCGCGGCGCGCCGGCGCCAGCGAGGTGCTGCTCTATCGCTACTTCAACACCAAGGCCCAGCTGTTCGAGCAGGCGATCTCCGAGCCGTTCGACGAGATCATGCGGGTCATCGTCCAGCGCCGGGCCGAGGCGCGGCTGGACGCCAGCGACGTGGCCGCGCAGGGCCGCAACTATGTGGAGGCGCTCTATCGGCTGCTGCTGGACGAGCGGCAGCTGATCCTGTCGCTGATCACCACTCGCGCCTACCAGGGCGGGGCGGGGGAGGGGATCGAGCGGCCGCGTGGGCTGCAGCACTACTTCGCCGAGGCCGAGGCGTCGCTGCGCACGATGTACCAGCGGGTCGAGACGCCGCCGCAGCTGGATCCGGCGCTGGGGGCGCGGCTGTCGTTCGCCGCGGTGGTGGCCGCCGCCCTGCTGCAGGACTGGCTGTTCGCCGACGTGGCCGAACCCGAGGCGGTCGCGCGCGCCATGGCCGGCTTTGTCACCCATGGCCTGTTTGGGCGCGATTAAAGAGCTAGATAAGTTGTCTATGTCTTGACGCCGTTCGCGGCTCGAATGTAGCGTGCGCTACATAATCATAAGATCGGTGAGGAAGCTTGATGAACGCCCCCTTCCAGCCCACCGATTCGTCCGGCCCGGTCCGCGACGACTACGTGCCGGCGGCCGACTACATCTCGCGCGAGTTCCTGCAGCTGGAGAAGGCGCGGCTCTGGCCGCGGGCCTGGCAGATGGCCTGCCGCGCCGAGGAGATCCCCGCGGTCGGCGACTACTACACCTACGACATTGCCGATGAGTCGATCGTCGTGGTCCGGACCGGCCCGGAGGCGTTCTCGGCCTACTACAACGTCTGCCCGCATCGCGGCCGGCGGCTGACCAGCGGCTGCGGGCACACCGCCCGCTTCCACTGCCGCTTCCATGGCTGGCAGTGGAGCCTGGACGGCGCCAACACCCTGGTGGTCGATCGCGAGGAGTGGGGCGGCTGCCTCACCGATGCGGACGTGGCGCTGAAGCCGGTGCGGATCGAGACCTGGGGCGGGTGGGTCTATGTCAACATGGACCCCGAGGCGGCGCCGCTCGCCGAATGGCTGGCCCCGGCCAAGGACTTCCTCGACCCCTTCGACCTGGCGGGCCTGCGCTACCAGTGGCGCAAGTCCACGATCCTCCCTTGCAACTGGAAGGTCGCCCTGGAGGCCTTCAACGAGGGCTACCACGTCCAGACCACCCACCGGCAGATGCTGGAGTACATGGACGACGTCACCGTCAGCCACACCCACGGCCGCCACGCCATGTTCGCCTACTGGGAGGCGCTGCCCATGGGCTAGCGCTCGCGGCGGATCGGCGGGCCGCTGACCGACGACATCCGCCCCGGCATCCTCGCCTACATGGAGGACATGGCGGCGACGCTGAACGCCGGCTCGTCGGTACGCGCCGTGCACGCCGCGCGGCGGGTGATGCAGGAGGTGGCGCCCGGCAGCTCGCCGATCGAGGTGCTGACGGCGTTTGGCGGCTTCATCCGCGAGGATGCAGTCAACTCCGGCGCCGGCTTTCCGCCGATCACGCCGCAGGAGATCTACGCCGCCGGCATCGACTGGCACCTGTTCCCCAACCAGATCATGCTGCAGAGCCCGACCGGCCTTCTCGGCTATCGGGCGAGGCCGAACGGCGACGACCCGGACAGCTGCGTCTGGGACGTCTACTCCCTCCAGCGCTACCCGCCCGGCCAGGAGCCGCAGGTGGTCCAGGAATGGAGCCACGACCTGGCCGACGAGGCCTTCTGGGGCCGCATCCTCTGCCAGGACTACGAGAACATGGCCGACATCCAGCGCGGGATGAAATCTCGCGGCTTCGCGGGCTCGCGCCCCAATCCGGTGCAGGAGCGGGCGGTGTCGAACTTCCACCGCGCCCTGCACGACTTCGTGGCCGAGGACTGAGCCGTGGCGAACTGGGACGAAAGCGCCGACCTGGTGGTGGTCGGCAGCGGCGGGGGCTCGATGTGCGCGGGCCTGGTCATGCGCGACCTGGGCAAGTCGGCCCTGATCCTGGAGAAGACCGACAAGGTCGGCGGCTCGACCTCGATGTCGGGCGGGGTGCTGTGGGTGCCCAACCATCCCTTGCAGGCCGAGGCCGGCGTGCAGGACTCCTACGACCAGGGCCTGGCCTATCTGAACGCCACGGTCGGCGATGCGGGGCCCGCAACCTCGCCGGCGCGCAAGGACGCCTTCCTGCGCCGCGGGCCGGAGATGGTGAGCTACCTGCGCCGCAAGGGGCTGCAGTTCCGCCGCTGCGAGGGCTGGTCCGACTATTACGACGAAGAGCCCGGCGGCTGCCCGCGCAGCCGGTCCCTGGCCATGGAGCTGTTCGACGCTCGCGAGCTGGGCGAATGGAACGCCAGGCTGCGCCGCGGCCCGTTCGACATCCCCGTGCGCTGGCCGGAGAGCCGCCAGGCCATGCTGGCCAAGCGCACGCCGGAGGGCTTCCTGGGCGCCGTGCGCCTGGGCCTGCGCATGGCCGGCATGAAGCTCAGCGGCAAGCAGCTGGTGGGCATGGGCGCGGCGATCCAGGGGCGGATGCTGCAGGCCGCCCTGCGCGAAGGCGTCGACATCCGGCTGGAGACTCCGGTCAGGGAGTTGATCGAGGAGAACGGCCGCATCGTCGGCGTGATCGCCGAGAGCGACGGCAAGGTTCGGCGCATCCAGGCCCGCGACGGGGTGCTGATCAACGCCGGCGGCTTCGCCCGCAATGCCGAGATGCGCCGCCGCTACGGCCCCCAGCCGTCCTCCGTGGACTGGACCAACGCCAACCCCGGAGACACCGGGGAGGTGCTGGAGATGGCCATGGCGCACGGCGCGGCCAGCGACCTGATGGATCAGGCGGTCTGGCTGGTGACCTCGGTGACGCCGCAGGGCTTCCGCGCGTTCCACGTGCTGGACCTGGCCAAGCCGCACCTGATCATGGTCGATCAGTCCGGCGAGCGCTTCACCAACGAGTCCGGCTCCTACATGGAGAACGGCCAGCGGATGTACGCCCACGGCGCGGTGCCGGCCTGGGTGATCATGGAATCGCGGCACCGCGAACGCTATCCCTGGGCCGGGGCCATGGGCGGCAAGACGCCCGAGGCCTGGTTCACGCAAGGCTATATGAAGGCCGCGCCGACCATCGAGGCGCTGGCGGTGTCGTGCGGGCTGAACCCGCCAGCCTTGCGACGGACCGTCGACCGGTTCAACGACTTCGCCCGCGCCGGCCGCGACCTGGATTTCAAGCGCGGCGATCGCGCCTACGACCGGGTGTTCGGCGACCCCAGCGTGAAGCCGAATCCGTGCCTGGGCGCGCTGGAGAAGGGACCGTTCTACGCCGTGCGGGTGTTCCCCGGTGACGTCGGCACCTTCGGCGGCCTCCTGACCGACGAGCACGCACGGGTCCTGCGCAGCGACGGCGCCTCGATCCCGGGCCTCTGGGCCACGGGCAACTCCACCGCCTCGGTGATGGGGCGCTGCTATCCCGGCGCGGGCGCCAGCATCGCCGCCTCGTTCATCTTCGGCTACGTCGCGGCCTACGACGCCGCCGGCCAGACCCTGAACTAGCGGGTCACACCCCTCCAAAAAAAGAGAGGCCGTCCTGCGGGCAGGACGGCCTCAGGCGACAGTCGTGGGGGCGAAGGGGGCCTGGGAGGGAAGGTCTGGGCCCCCGGATTGCTCCGGCTCAGAACCGGTAGGTCGCCACCACGCCGTAGGTCCGCGGATCGCCCGGCAGGTAGGCGGTGATCCCGAGTGCGGTGTCTTCCAGCGCGAGCAGGCGCTGGATGTACTTCTTGTTGCCGATGTTGCGGCCGAAGACGCCCAGCTCCAGCTTGTCGTGGTCGAGCTTGAGCGTGACCTGGCCGTTGAGGATGCCGTAGGCCGGGATCCGGTTGGTGGTCGAGTTGGTGGCGCCGAACAGGCCCGGCCCGACCAGCGGCCCGACCGAGTAGGTCACCCCGCGGTAGGCGTAGTCCAGGTGCAGGTCGAGGTCGCCCACCTGGGTCGGCACGGTGTAGTCGGCCGAGACGCTGAAGGCTTCCTTGGGCGCATAGTTGAACGGCGTGGCGCTGACGTCGATCACCGAGCCGGCCGCCCCCGGGATGGTGAAGCTCTTGTACTTGGGATCCAGGAAGGTCGCCGCGGCGATGATCTGCAGCGGCGGGATCGGGCGGGCGGTGAGCTCCAGTTCCAGGCCCTCGATCCGCGCGGTGGCGGCGTTCTGGATGCCGGACGACAGCACCGTGGAGCCGGGGATCACCACCGGCACGTTGCGCTGGACGTTCTGGTAGTCGGAGTAGAACGCCGCGGCGTTGAAGCGGGCGCGCCGGTCGAAGAACTCGAGCTTGGCGCCGGCCTCGTAGTCGGTGACCCGCTCCGGATCGAAGCCCACGGCCGGGCCGCCGACCGTGGCGCGGGTGTTGAAGCCGCCCGAGCGGTTGGCGCGGCTGGTCTTGATGTAGACGAACGCCCAGTCGGCGGCCTGATAGTCCAGCGAGGCCGTGTACGACAGGTAGTGGTAGCTCTTCTGGTTGCTGGCGTCGCAGAACGTGCCCGGGTCGAGCGTGCTGGCCGCGATCGAGCAGGTGAACTTGCCGCTGCCGCCGGGGTTCTCCGCCCGGTTGTGGCGGGTGATGTAGCGCTTGTCCTCGGTGTAGCGCAGGCCGCCCGTGAAGCGCAGGGCCTCGGTCAGCGAATAGGTGACCTGGCCGTAGGCGGCGTAGCTCTTGTTGGCGACGTCCGCCTCGTTGTAGCCGAGCGCGGCGCTGAGCGGGAACACCGAATAGGACTTGGACTTGTCCAGCCCGGACTCGCGGAAATAGAACACCCCGCCGATGTAGCTCAGGCGGTTGTCCATCGCCTTGCCGCTCAGCTGCAGCTCCTGGGAGATCTGGTGCTGCTTGATGAAGTTGCCGTCGGAGAGCGTCAGCCCGCCCGAGTAGACATAGGGTGTGCCGTCGTTGTCGGAGAGCGACGCGGTCGAGATCTTGCGATAGGCGCTGATCGACTTCACGGCCAGGTGCTCGCCCAGGTCCAGGTCCAGCGTCAGGCTGGCGCCGCCGGTCTTCGCGTTGCCGTAGATGTCCGGCATGCTGTTGTAGACGGTGTAGAAATCGCCCGTCCCACCGGTGGAGAGGGCGTAGCGCGCCAGGCTGTCGCCGGCCGGGCCCTTGTAGGGACAACCCGCCAGGGCCGTGGGCCCGGAGCACAGGCGCACCAGGGTCGCGTTGGTGCCGGTGGCGGTGAACGAGCGCAGGCCGATCAGCTCGCCGCCCGTGCGCCGGTTGGTGTAGTCGCCCTCCAGCAGGGCGCGGAACGGCTTGCCCTCGGGGGCGGCCAGCACAGCGCCGCGGACGAAGTCGGTCTTGTCGGATCCAACGTCCCGGTTGAAGGCGGCGTTGTAGCCGTAGCCGTCGTGCTGGGTGTGCTGGAAGACCCCGCGCACCGCGAACTGGTCGCCGGCCAGCGGCACGTTGACCATGCCCGTGGTTTCCCAGGCGCCGTAGTTGCCATAGCGGCCGCGGACCATGCCCTCGAACGTCCCGCTGGGCTTCTTGGTGATCAGGTTCACCGCCCCGCCGGTGGTGTTGCGGCCGAAGAGGGTGCCCTGCGGCCCGCGCAGCACCTCGACCCGCTCCACGTCGACGAAGTTGAAAAGGGCGCCGGACGAGCGGGCCACATAGACGCCGTCCACATAGACGCCCACCGACTGGTCGACCGCGATCAGGCCGTCGGGCGAGGCCTGGCCGCGCAGGGAGAACGCCGCCGAGCCGGGCTGGGCCACGGCCGGCTGGACCACCAGGCCGGGCGCGATGTTCTGCAGCTGGTCGACCCGCGTGATCTGGGCCCTCTCCAGCATGGCCCCGGTCGTCGCGGTGACGGCCACGGGCGTGCGCTGGAGGTTTTCCTCCGTGCGCCGGGCCGTGACGACGATCTCCTCGATCTGGGCGGTGTTGGTGGCGTCGGCGGCGATGGCCGCGGTTCCGATGACGCTCATGGCTGCGCCGCACAGCAGCCCCGCTAGGCGAGACATCTTCATTTCCTCCCCCGTCGCAGGGCCGTAGCCCGCCGACATTTCCCTCCGCCTGCTTATGAAGCGGTGACTACACAATGCGTCACATATCGTCGTAATGCAATAACTTGTTTAGCGACGTTGACGGATTTGCACGAGGCCGCGCGTGGCGGGGTGCGGGGCGACGCTCCCGGTCTTGCACTCATAGTTAGATCGGGTAACGTAGCTAACTAATTATAACCGAATCCGGTCGGCCCTTGCCGACACGGCAAAGAGGGGGAAATGGATGCTCTCGAGCTCTGATCGCCGCGTTGCGCGCCTGGCGCTGTTGTTCGCTTCGGCCGCGGCCGCCAGCCTGGGCTGGGCCAGCGCCGCAGCGGCGGCCGCAGCCGCCGGTGCCGCCACGGAGCCGGCCGCGCTGGAGGAGGTGGTCGTCACCGCTCGCCGCAGCGAGGAAGGCCTGCAGAAGGTGCCGGTGGCGGTCTCGGTGGTCACGCCGGCGGCCATCGCGGCCAAGGGCCAGTTCCAGCCGCAGGACCTTTCGTCGCTCGCCACCGGCCTGTCGGTCGTGGCCTCGATCGGCGACCGCTCCAACGTCACCTACAGCATCCGCGGGCAGAACCAGGCGTTCGGCACGCTGTTCCCGGCAGTGATCACCTACTTCAACGAAGTCCCGATCACGCACCTGGCGACCGGCAACTTCTACGACCTGGCCAACGTCCAGGTGCTGCGCGGGCCGCAGGGCGTGCTGTTCGGCCGGGTCACCGACGGCGGCAACGTGATGCTGACGCCGAAGCATCCGACCAACGCCTTCGAAGGCAATGTGGAGGTCAAGGTCGGCGACTATGGCCTCAAGGACCTCGGCGGCGCGCTCAACGTGCCGATCGTGGCCGACAAGGTGCTGCTGCGCGGCGCCTTCGAGATCGACCGCCGCCACGGCTTCACCCGCAACGACTTCAACGGCCAGCGCCTGGACAACGTCGCCTCCGACGCCTTCCGCGTCGGCCTGACGCTGCGGCCCACCGACTGGCTCGAGAACTACAGCGTGTTCTCCTACCAGCACGTCCACAACAACGGCACCGCGACCGTCCTGGCCGACATCAACCCGGCGGCCCTGACGGCGACCATCTCCGGGGTGCTGCCGCTGTTCACCGGGGCCTATGGGATCGACTCCATCGGCCGGGTCGTGCCCTTCACGGCCGGGACCACCCTGCTGACCCCGGCGAACTACCTCGCCACCCTGCAGAACCAGCTGGCGCAGCAGAAGGCCCGCGGTCCGCGCGACATCTTCCAGAGCGAGCCCAGCTTCGACTCCCAGAAGAACGTCTACGCCGTGAACGCCACGACGGTGGACCTGGGCCACGACCTGGTCCTCAAGAACATCGTCGGCTACACCCGGAGCCGCGACAGCGAGGCCTCGAACTTCTCCGGCGACAACAGCGGTCTGGTCGCCACCTGCCACTCCGGCTGCGCGGCGCTGGCCGGCAACGGTTCGGACATCCCGTTCACCACCCAGCAGCAGTACAGCGAGGAGATCCGGCTGGCCGGCAAGTTCCTGGCCGGCAAGCTCACCTGGTCGCTGGGCGGCTATGCCGACGAGCAGAAGCCCGACGGGGCGTACCAGAACGACACCGTCAACGTCGCGATCCTGCACCGGACCAACGTCCAGTACAGCAAGTCGTGGAGCAAGGCGGCCTTCGGCTACGCCGAGTACGACGCCTCCGACTTCGTGCCGGGCCTGAAGGTGGATGGCGGCTACCGCTATACGAAGGACAAGGTCAAATCGAGCACGGTCACCTACATCGCCCCGATCGCCGCGCCCGGCGCCCAGGCGGCGCTGGCGACGATCCTGCAGCTCGGACTGGGCCTGCCGGCGCCGACCGCAGCCTTCGTTTCGAACGCGACGGTCAACTTCCCGATCCCCTTCGGCCAGTGCGTGACGGTGCAGACGGCCAGCCTGTTCGGCCCCTTCACCTGCCGCAGCTATACCGAAAGCTCCATCGCCCGGACCTGGAACATCGGCGCTAGCTACGCCCTGCCGACGGGCCAGCTGTTCTATGTGAAGTACAGCCGCGGCTACCGTCCGGGCGGGGTCAACGGCTCCTCGCCGCCGGACCTGCTGCCGGTCTATGAGCCCGAGTACGACAAGTCCCTCGAAGCCGGAATCAAGGCCGACTGGAACTGGAACGGGGTCCTGGCGCGGACCAACATCGCCGTCTTCCGCGACCGCTACACCAACATCCAGAAGGGCGTGGTGCTGCCGGGTCCGGTCCCGCTGCAGGTGGTGCGCAACGTGGCCGCGGCCACCATCAAGGGCGTCGAGTTCGAGGGCACCCTGAAGCCGGTGGCCGACCTGACGCTGGGCCTGAACTATGCCTACACCGACGCCGGCTTCAAACACGTCAACACCGCCGGGCCGCAGGATCCGTGCAACCCCGCCAACGCCTCGATCGTGGGCTTCTGCACCGACAACCGCCTGGCCTTCACGCCGAAGCACCAGGTCTCTGTGACCGTCGACTACCGCCTGCCGCTCGACGACAGCATCGGCCGGATCAGCGTGGGCGGCCTCTACCACTACCAGTCCAGCATCGCCCTGACCGACACCAGCGCCCTGAACCCGGCCGCCATCGAGAAGGGCTATGCGACGCTGGACCTCAACGCGACCTGGGCCAACGCCTACGGCAGTCCGGTCGACATCACCGTCTTCGCCACCAATGTGACGGACAAGCTCTACCGCACGGGGAACGACGACCTGACCCAGCGGTCGTCCCTGGGCATCCGGGCCAACATCTTCGCCCCGCCGCGGATGTTCGGCATCGGGTTGAAGTACCGGTTCGGCGGCGCCAGCTGACCGAGCCGCGCACGGCGCACATGCAAAGGCCCCGGACCGCGAGGACCGGGGCCTTTGTCGTTTTCGGATCGGGGTCGAGGGCGAAGGGGCCCTAGCTGACCGGGCCGGCGAAGCGGTTCTGGGCGGCGCCGAGCACATAGGCGCCCACCTCCGGGCGCAGGAGGCGCTCCAGGGTCCAGCCTTCGGGCGCGAAGCTGGTCCGCTGCAGCTCGGGCTCGGGCAGGATGCCCAGCTCCTGGCCGACGATGAAGAACTCGCGCCCGTTCGCGGCCGCCGCCGCGTCGCTGCACAGCCATACGGCCACGGCGGCAACCTGCTCCGGACCGGCCGCGAAGCCGTCCGCGGACGGCCAGCGGTTCCAGAGCGGGGGGATGCCCAGCTTCGCGGACTCCGCCAGGGTCTCGTACATCCGCGGCGTGGCCATCCGCGAGCCGCCGGCCATCGGACGCACGACATTGCAGCGCACCCCGTAGGGGCCGAGGTCGCGGGCCACCGAGCGCGACAGCCCGACCACCGCCTCCTTCGCGGCCGAATAGGCCGTGTTCTGCCGGTGGCCGAAGCCCGACGGCGAGGACATGTTGACGATCACGCCCGAGCGCTGGGCCATGAAGTGCGGCGCCGCCGCGTGGATCGTGCCGGCGTAGCCCTTCAGGTTCACCGCCAGGGTGAGGTCCAGGTCCTCCTCGGTCATCTCATCGATGCCGCCAGGCCGCGCGATGCCCGCGTTGTTCATGACGATGTCGACGCGGCCGAAGGCGTCCAGCGCCGCCTGGACGATGCGCGCGCCGTTCTCGAAGCTGTCGGCGCTGGAGGTCTCGGCCACCGCCTCGACGCCGTCCGCCTTGAGCTGGTCAACGGCCTGCTGGGCGATGCTGGAATCGCCGCCACCGCCGCTTGAAGCGCCGCCCAGGTCGTTGACGACGATCTTCGCGCCCTCTCGCCCCATCAGCCTGGCGATCTCGAACCCGATCCCACGCCCGGCCCCGGTGACGACCGCAACCCTGCCCGAAAATCTTCCCGCCACCGCAACCTCCCTCAATGGCCATTCGGCCGTTTAATAGCTAACTTGTTTAGCGCATTGCGACGGCAAGTACAGCGTGTCGGATGGGCGCGCGGGTGAGGCGCGGCGGCCCCCTCGCGCGCGGGTCCTCGCCCGCGCGACGGACATCAGGAACGGCCGTTGCGTCCGGGTGCGGCCCGAAAAACCGCTGTCTTCCTTGTCCGCCACCGTGCCTTTCGGCATGATCCGTCGTACAAGACGCCCGACATGTCGGCCCGCAGATCGAGGCGGTCTCGAAATCCGCGGGAACGCGACCTTGCATCATCCCATTGAACAGCTTGGGAAAATGAACCTCTACCCCAGGCCTGGACACCGCCGTTGAGCTTCTGGCGCAAGATCGCCGGCCTCGCCGCGCGCGGGGTCGATGAGGCGGAATGCGATGTCTGCCCGCCCGGCCTGCCGGGCGAGGATCCGGCATTCTCCACCGCGGTGACCGCGCTGGGCGCCAAGCTGGCCAAGGCCGACGGCAACGCCCAGGCCCAGGAATATGACGTCTTCTCCCTGGTGTTCCAGGCCGATCCGGCCAGCGAGGGCAATGTGCGCCGGCTGTACCAGCTGGCGCGCCAGACCACGCGCGGGTTCGAGGGCTATGCGCGGCGACTGAAGAAGCGCTACGGCGGCTGCCCGCAGCTGCTGGAGGACGTGCTGGACGGCCTCTTCCACATCGCCGGCTCCGACGGCGTGGTGACCGGCGACGAGCTGGCGTACCTGGAGCGGGTGGCGCAGCTGTTCGGCCTGTCGCCGCTCACCTTCCGGCGGCTGAAGGCCACCCACCTGGGCGCGGCCAACGACGACCCCTATGTGATCCTGGGCGTCGCGCCCGATGCGCCGGACGAGGAAGTCCGCGCGGCCTGGAAGGCGCACCTGTCCGAGGCCCACCCGGACCGCGCCCGCGCGCGTGGCCTGCCCGCGGAGTTCATCGAGGTGGCCGAGGCCAAGGCTGCCGCGATCAACGCCGCGTTTGGCCAGATCACCCGCGAGCGCAAGTCGATGCGGCTGGAAGGCGCGGCATGAGCGCCTAAATTCCGCCGCTCGCCGCAAGTTCAGTTGACGCCAGGAACCGCCGGGCTGACATAGAACTTTCACGGTCTGGCCCAGGCGCCCTCTAGGGAACTTCCATGGTCAAAGACTTCGCCGCGAATCCGAGCGCTGCCCTCCGCAGCCTCGCCGCCGTCGGCGCCACGCTCGCCACCGCGGCCGCGGTCGTGGTCGGCGCGATCCTCGCGGTGTTCGCCGCCGCGACCGTCGCCGTCATCGCCCTGATGACCTCCGCGCTCCTCGGCCTCTCGGCGCTGGCGCTGCGGGCCCGCCGGGTCCGCGCCCGTCGCCGCGGCGGCCCCGAGATCCTCGAAGCCCGCCACCTGGGCGGCCACCACTGGGTGGCCTACGGCTGGAACGACCGCAGCTAGCGGGTCATCGCCGCGGCTAGCCCTTGCCGCGCCCGCCGCGCGCCTCTACCGTCGATTCAAACATCTGTTGGGAGGACGGCATGACCATTGGCGTGATCGCGAGCCTGCGCATCCAGGACGGCAAGGGCGCCGAGTTCGAGGCCTTCTTCACCGAGCTGGCCAAGCAGGTGCGGGCCAACGAGCCGGGCAACCTCGCCTACGCCCTGACCAAGAGCCGGACCGAGCCCAACCTCTACAAGGTGCTGGAGGTCTACCAGGACCAGGACGCTCTCAGCCATCACGGCGGCACCGAGTACTTCAAGGCGGCCGGCCCGAAGTTCGCCGCGGTGCTCGCCGGGCGGCCCGAGATCGAATACCTCGACGGCGTGGGCTGAGCGCCATGGACCTCGACTTCGCCCCCGAAGACCTCGACTTCCGCGAGGAGGTGCGCGCCTTCATCGCCGAGAACTTCGACGACGAGATGCGGGCCAAGCTGGGCCAGTCCAAGAACCACCACCTGGACAAGGACAGCCAGGTCCGCTGGCTGAAGCGCCTGGGCGAAAAGGGCTGGATCGCGCCCGACTGGCCGGTGGAATACGGCGGTACGGGCTGGAGCCTAGGCAAGAAGTACGTCTTCGACATGGAGATGGCCCTGGCCGGCGCTCCGGCCACCTCCAACATGGGCCTGCGCATGTGCGCGCCCGTGGTGATGGCGTTCGGCACGCCGGAGCAGAAGGCCCAGCACCTGCCCAAGATCCTCAGCACCGACGTCTGGTGGTGCCAGGGCTATTCCGAGCCGGGCTCGGGCTCGGACCTGGCCTCGCTGGCGCTCAAGGCCGAGCGGGACGGGGACCACTATGTCCTGAACGGCTCCAAGACCTGGACCACCCTGGCGCAGTGGGCCGACTGGATGTTCTGCCTGGTGCGCACCTCCAGCGAGGACATCCGCCAGAAGGGCATCTCGTTCCTGCTGATCGACATGAAGACCCCGGGCATCACCATCCGCCCGATCCCGACCCTGGACGGCCCCGCCGAGGGCGAGCAGGAGATCA
>Ga0136846_1238593_pt1 | contig 46077 bp, 40 predicted proteins | sample HopSoiMetagenom2_FD_96841 | JGI IMG/M metagenome (GOLD analysis project Ga0136846, IMG submission 96841) | Grasslands soil microbial communities from Hopland, California, USA - 2 Assembly 2016 (version 4) | ecosystem: Environmental > Terrestrial > Soil > Grasslands | place: USA: Hopland...
ACTACTGCAAAAAGCCACCCGTTCACGGGTGCGATTCAAACTGATGTGTATGCCTTCAGGTTGCGGACACCGATTTCCGTTCAGGGCTGACCCTTCGATACGCCGCAGGCGTACCCTGCCCTGAGGTATCGAAGGGTCAGCCTGAACGGGGGGTGTCTCGACGAGATGCTCTCCGTTGGCATCTATGGACGGTCGTCGCTTGAAGCTGCTTCTACTGCAAAAGCCCCCCCGTTCGCCCTGAGGTATCGAAGGGCTTTGCGGGCATCGTGAGGGGGCTTCGATACGCCGCAGGCGTGCCCTGCCCTGAGGTATCGAAGGGTCAGCCTGAACGGGGATGTCTCGACGAGATGTTCCCCGGTGTCCCTGGACGGTTGTCGCCTGAAGCTGCTTCTACTGCAAAAACCCACCCGTTAGCCCTGAGGTATCGAAGGGCTTAGTGGGCATCGTGAGGGGGCTTCGATACCCCAGCCTGAACGGGGGGTAGTCCCTTCCCAAGCACCTCGTTCAAATGAGGGGATCGCCAAGCTTCGCATCGCCGCGTAGACTGATTTGCCACGAGGGGGCGGGTGACCGTCACGTGCCAATGTTTCGCTAGCGTCACGACTACGCTGGCCGTAGCGCGAGGCCAACCATGTATGAGCGGCATTTCGGGATCGCGGGTCCGCCGTTCCAACTGAGTCCGGATCCGTTTTTCTACTTCGACAGCACACCGCACCGAGAGACTATCGACGCGATGCGGAAGGCGTTCGTGGGCGAGCTGCCGTTTGTCGTCCTGAGCGGAGAGATCGGCGCAGGCAAGACCACCGTTCTGCATACATGGTGCGCAGAAGTGGAATCCTCCGGCATCGCCGTGGGCCACATTGCGAACACGCAGCTCGACGCAGACGAGTTGATGGCCTCCATCTGCCATGCGTTTGGTATTCCGATGGGCCCCGGATCGGGCGACGAACGAGATGGAGAGATGCTCGGCCTGTTGCGCGCCCTGCGCGAACGGGGCGCGCTCCTCGTCATCGACGAAGCACAGAATCTGGACCAGGGCGCCCTGCGACGTCTCGTCGCACTGGCTGACATGGCGGATGAAGAGGGCGTGCGGATTCGAATCTGCCTCGCCGGTCAGCCCGAGCTCCGTGCGTTCATGGAAAACCCGGCGCTGCAGGACTTGCAAGCCCGTGTGCAGCATTCATGCCATCTGGGTCCACTGGACGCGGAACAGACGCGGCAGTACATCGAGCATCGACTGACGAAGGTGGGATGGGACGGTGCGCCCTCTTTCGACGCGACAGCATTCGACGAAATTCATCGACTCACAGGTGGCATACCGCGCCGCGTCAATGTGCTGGGCAACCGGCTGATGCTGTCTCAGTTTCTGAACGGCACCGCGCGTATCGACGCACGGGCCGTCATCGCGACCGCCCATGCACTTCATGCAGAGATCGGCGAGGAGGCGTTCATACACGCGCCGTCGATGGCGGCCAAGCGTTGGCAGCGGAATGTGCCATTCGAGCGCGGCACAGTACTCGTGGTGGCCAGCGGGCGCAGCGATCACATCAAGGCGGTTCCGCTGCTGCGTGCGATGAGCGGGCGTCGCGATCTTCCGCCTGTGAGGCTCGTGAGCGTGTCGGACGGCGGCGTCTGGCGGCGCAACCGTGACCTTCATGGCTTCATCGGCCTCGGGCAAGAGCCTCTCGAACTCGTCGATGACGCTGGGGCCTCGCTCGATGAGATCGAATCCGCCTTCGAACGCCTCATCGACTCAGGCCTGCCTGGCGCGGCTGTGGTGTTCGACGGCAATGAGACAACGCGCCGTTGCGCACGTGCTGCACGGGACTTCGACGTGCCGATCGTGCATGTGGGTGCTGATGCACAGAGCGCGGACGAGTGCGACGATCCTCCATCAGCGAGGGCTGCCATTGCCCGGCTCGCCGACCTGCGATTCAACTCGCAGCCGTCTGATGCCGCGGCCTCTGCATTGCTGCGAGGAGCATTCCGGCAGGATGCTGCCTTCTTCGGGGTCGGCAACATTCTGATCGACGCGGTGCATCTGGCGCTGCAATTCGCTGAGCTGACATCGCCCCGAGATGGCCCAGTGCTTTCTCCGAGCGAATGCCTGGGTGGGCCACGCGGCTATGGTGTCATAGCACTGAAGCAGATGCCTGCCGAATCGCGCGCAGCCTGCCGGCACGACATCGTGCCCCTGCTGCGCGACCTGAGCCGCGACTTGCCGCTTGTATGGCCCATGCGACGATCCACCATGCTGGCCATGAGAGACAGCGGTCTTGCCCGCAGCTTGGCGGGTGATCGCATCGCCTGCATTGAGGAGTTGGGGCATGCCGGCTTCATTCGCCTCGTTCGCGACGCGACTTGCGTTCTGACAGATAGTCTTGATGTGATGGAAGAAGCCGCGGCACTCGACGTGCCGTGCCTGTCGCTCGGCGCCCGACACGAGGGGCAGGGCGAGGAGGGTGATTGGGTGTCGGCCTTGCACGTGGGCAACAGCGTGGCCCGAGCCACGCGGGCATTGTGGGAGATCCTGTTCAATGTTGCCGATCCCCCTGCACTCCCAGCCTTGTGGGACGGCCATGCCGCACCGCGCATTGCCGCGCATCTCGCCCACTGGCTTGCCGTCTCGGTCTCAGTTCGTTCGGGGTGAGAGGCGGCTGAGTAGGTGATGAGGCGACTGATGCGGCTGAGAATTTTTCTTGGCGACATCAAATGTCCGTTCGCACTGAGCTTGTCGAAGTACCCGTCACGTCCCGGTGCAAGGCTTCGACAAGCTCAGCCCGAATGGGAGTTGAGTGCACGCGGAGAAAAGGAACTGCCAGTTTCCGAGAAGCCTCTCCGTTCTCAACTCGTTCACACAACCCGTTCGGGCTGAGGTATCGAAGCCTCGTCGTTCGCAAAGAGGCCCTTCGATACCTCAGGGCGAACGGTGTTGTGGTGCGAACGGATGGTGTTGTTGGGATCCCTATCGACAGCCCGATCACTCTCACAGTCCGTTCACGGTTCACAACAAGTTCACGGTTCACAACAAGTTCACGGTTCACAACAAGTTCACGGTTCACAACAAGTTCACGGTTCACAACAAGTTCACGCTTCACAGCCCGTTCGGGCTGAGGTATCGAAGCCTCGTCGTTCGCAACGGGGCCCTTCGATACCTCAGGGCGAACGGTGTTGTGGTGCGATCGGGCGATGTTGTTGGGATCGACAACTCGTTCAATCTCAGATTCCGCTCACCCGTTCACAAGTCGTTCACGACTAACAACCCGTTCGGGATTCACGTTCCATTCCCAATTGAAACTCGTTCGGGCTGAGGTATCGAAGCCTCGTCGTTCGCAACGAGACCCTTCGATACCTCAGGGCGAACGGTGTTGTGGTGCGAACGGACGGTGTTGTTGGGATTCTTATCGACAGCCCGTTCACTCTCACAGTCCGTTCACCGTTCACAGTCCGTTCACGGTTCACAGTCCATTCACGGTTCACAGTCCGTTCACGATTCACAACCCTTCACCCTTCACGCTTCACATTCACAGCCCGTTCGGGCTGAGGTATCGAAGCCTCGTCGTTCGCAACGGGGCCCTTCGATACCTAGGGCGAACGGTGTTGTGGTGCGATCGGGCGATGTTGTTGGGATCGACAACTCGTTCAATCTCAGCGTCCGCTCACCCGTTCACAAATCGTTCACGACTAACAACCCGTTCGGGATTCACGTTCCATTCCCAATTGAAACCCGTTCGGGCTGAGGTATCGAAGCCTCGTCGTTCGCAACGAGACCCTTCGATACCTCAGGGCGAACGGTATTGTGGTGCGAACGGACGGTGTTGTTGGGATTCTTATCGACAGCCCGTTCACTCTCACAGTCCGCTCACCGTTCACAGTCCGTTCACGCTTCACAACCCGTTCGGGCTGAGGTATCGAAGCCTCTGCCTTCGCAACAAATCCCCTTCAATACCTCAGGGAAAACTGTGTTGGCTTGCGAAAGGTGCGTTGCCCGTTTCGCTGCACCCTATCGACAACCCGAGCTCGGTCACATCAACCGAATCCAATAGTCGTCAACACATGCCCCTCCAACCCCCAGGATAAAGGGTGGTCACGCGGGGTGTAGAGCGTAGACTGGCCCGAGCAGGAGATCGAGAACATCGTGGTTTCGAGCCGCACGGCTCAACTCAGGAAGGGTGACCGATGAAGGGCTTGGATTCTCGCGATCAGGCGTTCACGCAAACGACCGTCGTCCGCACCGCGGCCCGATGGCTCGCGTTGTTCAGTGCTGCCATCATGGCGACAGCTTGTTCGTCGCTTGCATCTCATCCACCCGCGCCTCGTGTCGTGGATGCGCCCGCGCAGCGCTACAAGATAGGGCCGCTCGACACGCTCAACATCGTCGTGTGGCGCAATCCCGAACTCTCATCCACCGTCACAGTCCGACCCGACGGATTCATCTCGACACCCCTTGTCGAAGACATGCAGGCCGCGGGGCGCAACCCCGCCGACCTATCTCGCGACGTCGAGAAAGCCCTCGCAAAGTACATCCGCGACCCGGTCGTCAGCATCGTCGTGGGCGGATTCCAGGGCATCTATTCGGACCAGATTCGCATCGTGGGCGAAGCAGCCAAGCCGCAAGCAGTGCCTTATCGCCAGAACATGACCATCCTCGACGTCATGATCCAGGTCGGTGGAATGACCGATTTCGCGGATGGCAACGGCGCGGTGCTGATTCGTGGTGCCGAGAGCGGCAAGCAATACAGCGTGCGGCTCAAGGATCTGCTCAAGCGTGGTGACATCGCGGCGAATGTGGCCGTCATGCCGGGCGACATCATCATCGTCCCGCAAAGCTGGTTCTGAAGAGCTTGAGAGTTCTTCGTTGGACTATCAATTTCCCGTTCAGGCTGACGCTTCGATACCTCAGGGCAGGGTACGCCTACGGCGTATCGAAGCCCTTGTCCCAACGCTCCAAGCCCTTCGATGCATCAGGGCAAACGGGTCCTTTTCTCAGAGCGAACGGGTCCTTTCTCAGAACGAACGGCTGCCGCGTGAACGTCGAAAAACTCTCAACCTCTGACTCCATGAGGCGCATCAACGCCCTGACCGCCGCGATTGCGCTGGCGCTCATGCCGTCCGTTGCTAGCACGCAGACTCAGCCTGCCGTGACCCCGGTGGACCTGATCCCGCCGGTCATGACCCCACCAGTCATGACCCCGCCGGCCCTGATTACCGTCGATGGCACCGTAACGGCAACCGACAACGGCGCGCTCGCTGCGGCGGGCGAGGAACGACACGACGTCATAGTCTCCGTGACGCCGAAGCTGGCATACATCCGGCGTGGCGCCGGACTCGATCTCAAACTTGATGCGGCCGTCACGTTCCTCGACTACGCCAACGGGACGCAACGCGGTGGGGTTCTGCCCGAGCTGGGAGCGTCCCTGAAGAGTACCGTCGTCGAACGCTTGCTCTACATCGATGCGGCGGCGCGCGTGCGCCAGTCCGAGGTGGATCCGTTCGGTTCACGTGCCGACAGCGTGACGGGGGCGAATCGGCGTACGGAGGGAAGCTACAGCATCAGTCCATACATCGACCGCGAGATCTGGCGTGATACCTCGCTGCTCGCGCGGCACGATGCGAGCCTGACGACCAACGGCGCAGGCGACGGCACTCGGCTGGTTTCCAACCACAGCCTGGTGCGGGTCGAACGCAAGCCGGTCCCGCTGGGTGGCGCCATCGAGTGGACCAGACTCGACAACGAATCCAAAGGCGTTACGCAAAGCCGCTTCAAGCTCGACACGGTGCGTGTGCGTGGGAACATCGAATTCGGTCAACAACTCGTGTTGGGGGCGGTCGCGGGAAGGGATCACAGCCGCTTTCTTCTGAGCGATCAGAACGACTCGCTTTACGGAGTCAATGCCAAGTGGAGTCCCGGCCCGCGAACGGACCTGTCGGCCAGCGTCGAACATCGATTCTTCGGCAGCGGCGGCGAACTAACGTTTCGCCACCGTATGCCGTTCTTTGCAGTCTCGCTCGAGGCGAGGCGGCAACCGGTGATGTCGCAGACGTCGCTTGGCGGGTTGGGCCAAGGATCAGACCTGCGGACCTTACTCGACGGCATTCTTACTACGCGATACCCCGATCCCACGGCTCGTGCGGGTCTCGTCAACACACTCGTCTCGAATCTCGGTCTTGACACCCGGACGATCAACCCCGTGGATGTGGTGGCTGAGTATCCGCAGCTTCTGACTTCCGGCAGCGCATCCGTGGCATTTCTTGGTTCGAGAAACACCGCATCGCTCACCCTCTTCGGGCAGACCCAGCGTCAACTTTCGCGCGACGGGGATCCATTGGCCGCGGCCGTGGCCGCAACGGCAGATAGCCGGCAAGTGGGCGGATCGTTCCAATTCTCTCGACGACTCACGCCTCAGATGTCCGCCGACGCGGCAGTGAGATGGTCGAAGATTTCGGGGATTGCGGTGCGTGAGGGAGACGTGAGCGAGGACAAATCCCTGCGCCTGTCGCTTCTGCAGAATCTATCTCCGCGCACAAGCATGTCAGCTGGCTTTCAGCAAAACCGGTTCACGACCACGGTCAGCGGCCAGCATCCCTATCGTGCGAATCTCGTGTTCGTCGGAATGGGCCATCGCTTTTGAGTCATTGATGTTCGAAGCACACTTCGGATTCAGCGCCGCGCCTTTTCAGCTCAGCCCTGATCCCAGCTTCTACTTCGAGAGCAAAGGTCATGGTCAGGCGTTGTCATACCTTAAATATGGCGTGTACCAGCGAGAGGGCTTCATCGTCGTCACCGGCGAGATAGGTTCGGGAAAGACGACATTGGTCCGAGCGCTGCTGGAAGGACTGGACTCGCGCGAGTTGGCTGCCGCCCAGGTCACTAACACTCAGCTCGATTCCTGTGACCTATTGCACGCGATCTGCACTGGATTCGGCGTGCCGATTTCCGGGACGTCGAAAGCCCAAATGCTGGCCACGCTGGAGGCATTCTTCGTGGCCCTTGCGGCGGGGGGGCGGCGTGCACTGCTGATCATAGATGAGGCCCAGAACCTTGGTCTCAAGGAGATCGAGGAATTGCGCATGCTCTCCAACTTCCAGTTGGGTAGTCACGCCTTGTTGCAAAGCTTCCTTGTGGGGCAACCTGAGTTGCGGCTGATGCTGCGGTCGAGTGCCATGGAGCAGCTCAGGCAGCGAGTCATCGCCTCGTGTCACCTGGGGCCGTTGACCGTGGACGAGACGCGTGCCTATATAGAGCACCGTCTTCAACACGTGGGGTGGAATGCCCGCCCTGCGATTGCTGATGACGCATTCGCTCCGATTCACGTGCACACCGGCGGAATCCCCCGCCGTATCAATCTACTGTGCACGCGGATGCTTCTTGCCGCCTGGTTAACCGCAAGGGATGACATTACCGCTGTTGATGTGACAAATGCCGCAGTCGAGTTGCGAGGCGAAATGGGTGGGGAAGGTTTGCCGGAGACAGGTTTGTCGGCGGTGAAATGAGAAAGAACGATGTTAGGGCGGTTGCAAGGATGAAGTGCAACGCCCGTTCATGATCAAGTCATAGACGGGTGCGATTCAAACTGATGTGAAGTCATCAACACCCGTTCGCCCTGACCCTTCGATACCTCAGGACAGGGTCGCTTCGCGATCGAAGGGCTTGTGGAGCGTCGGGATGGGGCTTCGATACGCCGCGTACCCTGCCCTGCGGTATCGAAGGGTCAGCCTGAACGGAAATCGGTGTCCGCAGCCTGAAGGCATACACATCAGTTTGAATCGCACCGGTCATAGACGACTGCCACACGTATATGCATTGGCTTGGAGTTGTACTCATTTTTATTGACCACAATCCTGGCGCACGGCGGGCAGCTGTTCGAGCAGCACAGGCAGCGCCGTTTGCACCGTGCCCCACACCACGTCGAGGTTGATTTCGAAATAGCCGTGGGCAATGCGGTTGCGCATACCGCGCATGCTTTGCCCGCGGCACTTCGGCGTGCTCCTGGGTAAACTCGGCGTAGCCCTCCATTACCTTCGTGGAGGCCTCGCCAATGATGATGAGACTCATGATGACGGCCTGCTGGGTGCGCTTGTCCTTAAGGAAGTCGTCCTTGGCAAGGCCCTCCAAGAAGGTGCACGCATCCGTCGCCTTGCTGCATGTGGCCGACGTAATCAGGTAGGCGGTTCTCACTCATATCGGTCGCGCCTCCGCGAGCACTTTCGCACGGAACTTCAGCGGCAGGTCAGGCGGGGTCAGCAGATCAACGTGGACGCCGAGCAGCGATTCCAACTCATCTTGCAAACCGCCCAGGTCGAACAGTGTCGCGCCGGGCAGCGCATCGACCAGCAGATCGAGGTCGCTGCCGTCCCGGTCTGTGCCCTGCAGCACCGATCCGAAGATGCGCGGGTTCGCCGCGCGAAACCGAATCGCGGCCTCACGTACAGCGATTCGCTTCATGTCGAGCGCAACTGACGGTCGCATGGGTAGCTCCAGTTCTTGTCGAAAACTACGTGAGATGGTAAGGGATTGAAATAATAGAAATGCTCCCCTCGATGGCCTGTGGCATCGACGCACAAGCACAGCGCTACAAGATCGGGCCGCTGAGGTCGCTCACCCTACAACATCCGTTCGCCTTGATCCTTCATGCCCGTTCATCACGCCTGTACGCGATGCATCAGGCAGCTGCCACGTGCGCTAAGACGGCAACGGACGCACGGCGCATGTACCCCGTCGATCGAACCACGGGCGTGATCTGGACCAACGTGTGATGCTCTACGGCTTTTACTCGACTTAGTACTTTTAACCGGACCTACTGACGACGTATATACTTTGAAATCACCTTGCCAAGTAGGAGTCGTCATGCCGAAAGAAGCCGTCTTCACGATGAAGCTCGAACCGGAGCTGCGGGACGAGTTCATGGCCGAGGCCGAGGCTCTAGATCGGCCGGCTTCGCAGGTGGTGCGCGAACTGATGCGCGATTTCGTGCGTCGTCAACGCGAGGCAAGGGAGTACGACGCCTTCGTGCACCGCAAGGTGGAGACTGGTCGCAAGGAGATGCGCACCGGCCGTGGGCGCTCGCACGACGAGGTAGAGGCTGACTTCAGCGCACGCCGCGCCGAATTGCTGCGCAAGGCCGGTGAGGCCAGCGCGTGAGGGTTCGGTGGACAAGCCAAGCCGAGCAGGACCGCGCCGACATCATGACTTACATCGCCGCCGACAACGTGCGTGCGGCGGTGGCGATGGACGAGTTGTTCGGCTCGGCTGCAGTACGGCTGGCCGACTTTCCACGGCTGGGCAAGCCCGGCATGGTTGCCGGCACGCGCGAACTGATCGCGCATGAGAGCTACCGCATGATCTATGAGGTGGCTGAGGCCGACGAGACAGTATGGGTGCTGGCGCTGGTTCACACGGCGCGGCAATGGCCGCCGGGGCGCTGACCGATTACGTTACGGCCTCACTGCTCGCAATCAATGTGAGCCGGCCGCGATGGATTGCAAGCCGTCGCCCATCGATTGCAAGCCGCCACACCGAGCTTCCGCACACCGGCGAGGTTCCGGCGCGGCCGCCGTCCTCAAGGGACGGGCGAACATTCAGGGTGCCGACGCGGTCGCTGCCGGCGTCGAAGAGGTAGGCCATAGTTCAGACTGCATTGCATCGCGCCAGTACAGGATCAGCTGCAAATGATCTGGGCGCCAGACGCGGGGGCCGAGTTACCGATCCTCTCGCGTGTGCCACAGCCGCAGCACGTAGAGCGTGGACGCCACGATCTCGTAGCGCATCTCATAGTGCCCGACCAGGATGCGGCGAACATGCTCTAGCAAGCGCTCGGGCGCGGCCGTGAGCGCTTGCACGGCGCGCGCTGCCCCCGTTTGTTGACCGGAGCCAAGAACTCGTAGAGCCGCGCCAGATCCGACGGCGCCTTGCTGGTCCATTTCCATCACTGCGGCAAGGGCGCCGCCACGTCAGTGTCCAAGCTCGCCCGCCCAGGCCTGCACCGCCTGGTGGTCGATGACACGCCCGGCATCCACATCGGCCAACGCTTCCAGCGTGAGACGTCGGCGCTCTTCTTCCTGGCCAACCCACGCGGTCAAGGCCTGCTTCACGATCCAGCCACGCGAGCGCTCCAGGCGAGCGGCCAACTGATCGACTTTCTCTGCCAGTGGCCGCGGGACATGGGCGGTCAGAACTTTGGTTTCCATGTGGAATCCCCTTGTGAACCTAAACCGTAGTGATTGACGCTGATTTTTGGAAGCCATATTTCGGTTCGGGCTATATGCCAGATGGGCACCGATTGGGTGGTCCCGCCTTGTTGTAAAGGTGGGCAACCCGAGTTTTCGGCTTGTGGGCCGGAAGGCTCGTCCTGCGATCGCTGACGGCATCACCGCAATCGATTGGCAAACGCGGCGGGTGGGGCGAGATGGGCGGCGCAGGGTTGCCCGAGATGGGTTCGTCAGTGGTGAACTGAGAACCGATCAGCCTCTCAGGCAAGCGGCCGGCGCACCTCTGCTTGCAGCGCGGGGCTCGCAATGTCGTCGAGGTCACGGATGCCGGGAGTGAGTGCGTCGATGAGGCGCCCGGAAACACCAAAGCTCTCGAAGTGCGCACGCCACTGGCGCAGCTCACCCCACACGCGCCGTACCACCGCCACGGCGTCGGGCCGGTCTGGAATGAATGCAGCGTGCCCCGTCATCGCGTTGTCCAGGGTCGCGAGCTTCCCCTGCGCTCCCACCTCGAGGTGGAGGAAGCGCTCGTGCGCGACCCCGGGGCGCGGCACAACGTCATACAGAGGGCTGAGTCGCCAACCTTCGACTCTTGGGTCGCGTACGAAACCATGATTGCGCAGGTGGTCGTCGTCATTGCTGACAAAGATGTTGAAGACCATCCGCGCGAAAAGTTCGTTGTTGTTGGCGCGGATGTGGCTGGGGTGCACATGCCGACGCACCGCATGGCCGAGGTCGGCATATCCCTTGTATCGTGAATCGAACTCGTCGCAGGCGAGTAACGTCAATCCGCTGACGAACGGCAGGCGGCGTTCTTGCGCGCCGGCATCTGGCAGGGTTTCATGGAGAGCGACCTCGGCCGGTGGCAGGGCTGGACCCTCATGCCAGTACCTGTCAAATCGCCGGATCAGTAAAACGGATCTACCGCCGATGTCGACCAAGCGGACGGCGGGCACGCTCATGCCACACAGCGCCGCGAGTCGCAGAGTGGCGTACTCGGCAGTGGCCACGTCGAAGGTGTCTGAACGAGACGGGAACTTGGCGAGCCAGAGGAGTCCTGCGTCGTCCCGCACAGCGGCCTTCGGCCTGGCACCGCCCGCACCAGGCCCCGAACCGAAGAGGTCAGTCAAGCGGGCCGGTAGTGGGTCGCCCGTCTCAATTCGCTCGGCTGCCTCCATCAGGTAGCCCAGGTTCTGCACCGGCGACGTTCCGGCGCGGCCGCCGTCCTCAAGGGAAGGACGAACATCCAGGGCGCCGACGCGGTCGCTGCCCGCGTCGAAGAGGTAGGTCGCCTCGGACAGGCTGTTGGCGGGGACTCTTCGGCGGGCCTCGATGACGCGCCGGCCCCAGGCGTCCGGGGCCGCGTCGCGGATGCCGCCGAACTCGGGCAGGTTGTTTATCGGCCGCAGCTCGACGCCGCGCGCGGCCTCGCGATTGTCCAACGAGAGACTCACGGGGTCGAGCTCGAAGCCGTGTGGGCGGCCGAGGTAGCGCAAACCGTACGCGAACGTTGACGCCTCGACCCCTCGGCCGCCTTGCGTCAGAGTGAGGCGCCCTGCCGGGGCGAACCCGTCCTGCAGGTGTGCGAAGACGAAGAGCTGGTCGATAGGCATCAGAAGTCCAGTTCCCCGAGTTCCTTCGCGGACAGCTTGCGCACGCGCTTGGTCTCTTCCGAGTTGCGCAAGGTGACGAGGGCGGGGTCGGCTTCTTGAAGAAGTTCGAGCAGCGTCGAGCCTGGGGAGATGGCGTTCAGGTAGCGCAGCACCTGGCTTAGCGTACGGCTGGGGTTACCGGCCTCAATCAGGACCGCCGTCGACCGGGATACACCCGCGCGCAGCGCGACATCGGACTGGCGCAGTCGACGCGCTTTTCGCAGGCGCGCTAGCTTGCCGCCCACCTCGTGCGACATGGTGAGCAGCTCGTTAGGGAGGTTCGTGGCTTCTGCGTATTTCATCTGCAATCACAGTCCTAGTATTGTTATAGACGGAGATTGCATCCATCATAGTTGGACGCCGGATTATCAGTCAAGATTCACTCGAACTGCTCGATGCGCTTTAGGTCGACCTGCCAACAGTCGCTTACCATGGCCCACTCGGCACTCTTGCCCGGCAGGCGATCGAGCCGCTCGCCGCAGTTGCAGCTGCGAGTCCGCGGGGATTTACCTACCCCTTGGGCGTCGGCATGGCGCTGCGCCTCGTCAAGGTAGCTGTACAGCGTGGACTTGGAGATGCCCATCATCCGGCAGATGTTGGCGATGGGGGGGGCTGCCGTTCCTGGTACAGGCGCAGCGCAAGCGCGCGCTGGTCGACGTCCAGCAGCTTCGGGCGTCCACCCTTGCGGCCGCGGGCACGGGCCGCCGCCAAGCCGGCACGGGTGCGCTCGCGGATCAGCGTGCGCTCGAATTCGGCCCGTGCGCCGAACATGTGGATACCAGCTTGCCACCGCTGCTGGTGGCGCATCGCGCTGCAGGCCAGGTTCTGATCGTCGGTGGAGACACTGGCGTAGCCGAGCAACATGCGAGATGAGTACGAAAGCGGCAAGAGGACCGACCTGCTAAGTCCGGAAAACGAGCGCTTTGCGGAAGCGTCGGGTTTGTCATGAAGTTATACGTAAACATATTCAATCGAATGGGAATTCACCATGCACACAACGAAGCTACGCAAGGTCGGTGGCTCAGTCATGTTGGCTGTCCCGCCAGCCTTTCTTGATCAGCTGCATCTTCAAGCCGGTGCGATCGTCGGCCTGGCCGTCGATCACGGCTGCCTGGTGGTCAATCCAAAGCCACGACCCCGCTACACGCTCGCGGAGTTGCTGGCCGCGTCGGACTATTCGCAGCCGCAACCGGCCGAGGAACGCGAATGGGTCGACGCGCCCGCCGCGGGCGGTGAGCTGCTATGAAGCGAGGCGACATTTACCTCGTATCGCTCGATCCGACAGCAGCGCACGAGCAAAGCGGCAGCCGCCCCGTCCTGGTTGTGCACGCGGATGCTCCTCGCCGCCTGGCAGTCCGCCAGAGAGGAGATCGCCGCAGCTGATGTGACGGATGCCGCAGTTGAACTCCGAGCCGAAATGGGCGGCGAAGGCATGCCCGAGATCGGTTCGTCAGCGGTGAGTTGAGTAGTCCGACCTCAACGCCGCTTCGCTTCTGCGTCGCTCCAAGACCGTCCGCCCTGAGAAGCCGGGAGTGCCTTCGCTCACGCTTCAACACCCGTTCGCCCTGGGTCAACACGCCCGCGCGCCCTCACCCTTCCATACCTCAGGACAGGCTCGCTTCGCGATCGAAGGGCTTGTGGCTCGTCGTGACGGACTTCCAGAGGCACTGCCTCTGGACTTGGATGTCAGCAGTCGTAATGCGACTGCCACAGACCCAGGCCGCCGTACACCCCTACTGATAGTGTCAGAACGTATGACCAACCGTCATGCGGCGGCAGTCTTGTATCCGACTTCTTACGGACGCGTCGGATTCGGTCATTGAGTGCCAAAAAGAGAAGAAAAAGAGCCGGAACAAGTTCACGAATCGATGCGGCACGGCTGATGCACATAGAGCTGCGTCGTCCAAATGGCACGGTGGCAAACACCGGACAAGCTGATCCATAGCCCGCTACGCGCAGTAGCACATTGCTTAGAGGTCAGCGATGGACAAATGCCGACGACACGTGGGGAAACCCGTCCTGACGCAGAGGAGGTTGCGGCAGGAACAGTGCCAAAAGCGATGCTCCACGCATCGCGTTGCACCGACTCCGTCGGTCGCTCGCTGGAAGCACTGCATTGCGCCATCGTGGTCGCCCTTGAGCGTAACGGTGGAGGAATAACTTTATCTTCTGATTGACTCTCCCAATGCAGCCTGATACCCACCACTATCCAAAGTCTCTGCTTGTCTCTCTAATGTCAAGCGCCTTTATTGTCACTGCGTGTGGCGGCGGCGCAGACCAACCTTCTGATGCTGCGGCAGCCGGCAGCGAGGCAGCGCAGGCCACCAGTACTGCACGACCCTTAGCAATAACGACAACGTCGAGCTGGACGAAGATTGCGAGCGAAGGTCAATCGTTTTCGGTCAGCGGAACTCAGACCGTTCGATATGGATCAGGGTCCAGTTGGGTCCAAAAGACTGTCACGGGCGGCGGTCAATGTACCAATGCGTTCTTTGGCAGTGATCCGGCGGCTTGGGTCGCGAAAGAGTGCGACGTGAATACCTCTGCACCTGCACCTGCACCTGCACCTGCACCTGCACCGGCACCTGCACCGGCAACCACCGCTTCCCTGCAATGGCAGCCGCCGAGTTCTGGCGCTGCGGCTGGATACCGCGTGTACTTTGGCACAGCGTCTAACACCTATAGCCAAGCGCCCGGAACGGGAATAAATCCAGGAAATTCCACAAGCTACACGGTGACCGGTCTCCAGTCAGGAAAGACGTACTACTTCGTGGTTACGGCAGTGGATTCTTCCGGAAACGAAAGCCTGCATTCGAACGAAGTTGCGAAGGTCATTCAGTAAGGGGCTCTCACATGTACTTCCAAAATTCATCGGTAAGCGTTGTCGAAACATCCATCATGAAAATTCTCTCAAAACACCTTCGATCGAATGATTGCGATCGCCGCGCTGACTTGGCAAATGGCGGCTCGAAGCTGAAATGCGCAGTCCCACTACTTCTCGCGATGACCTTCTTTGGCGCCATGGACGCCAACGCCGCGAACTACTATGTGCGTGCAGGGGCTTCAGGAAATGGCTCTGACTGGAGTAGCGCCGCCCCATCGTTGCCTTCGGCGCTAAACCGCGGAGACGTGTACTACATCGCTGACGGCGCCTACGCAGGGCGCACGTTCGGAACTGCAGTGAGCGGCACGACCCCCATCACTATCAAGAAGGCAACGGTGGCTGACCATGGCACCTCTGTAGGATGGAGCGATGCCTATGGAGATGGGCAGGCGACCTTCTCAAGCGGATTCGTCTTCACTTCTTCGTACTGGGTTATCGACGAGCAAACCGGCGGAGGCGCGTCGAACAATTGGTCCGGAAACTTCGGGTTCAAGATCACGGAATTGGGCGATGGCAACGCCGTGATCAAGACTGGCCAAGGCGGCACATCGGACAACATCACGATCCGCCACGTGGACCTGCAGGGCATCGGGCACGCAAGCAACTCGGGCGGGTCGGCCTCGAATGACGGGCTTGCCATCTACGGGTCGTCGAACATCACCCTTAGCTACTTCAGGATGACAGGCATTGGCCGCTGTCCCTTCTTTGTGAGTCCGAAAAATGCAGTGTTCGAACACGGATGGGTTCAGTCCTACTACGGCTCGAGCGCCGTTCACTCTGAGGTCGCCAGCATCTGGGGGTTCTCCGGCAGTGTGGGTGATGTGACCTTCCGCTACAACTTGTTCACCGACATTCAAAGTACCGGCGGAATCATGTGGGACAACTCGTCCAACAATAGTGCGAAATTGAATGTTTACGGGAACGTCTTCTACAAGCCGCCCGGGGCCACTTGGCAGCAAGCCAATGGACTGGTTGGCGGCTGGACTGGCGGGGGTGGTGAGCAATATCGAAATGCGACGGTTTCCAACAATACATTCATCAATGTGGATCAAGACAGTCTGAGTACCTTACCGAATGTCTATTCCGGAAATGCGGCCTACAACAATCTGTTCTACAACAGCAATAGTCCAGACTTCGCTAAGTATGGAGTGCACGACTACAACTATGTCATCAACTCCGGAAGCATCCAGGAAAGCAACGCTGCCATTTCATCGAGTGGAGATCCATTTGTAAATGCTGCTGGCCTTGACTTCCGATTGAAGGCAGCCACGGTCGCGGGAATCGCAAGGCAAGCGCCATTCAATCTGGATCCGTTGGGCAAGACCCGAGGTGCCGACGGGGTGACCGACCGCGGCGCGTTCGAGTTCGGTATCAGTGGCGGACCGACGCTCTCGCCCCCGATGAGTCTCCAGGTGAAGTAGGCAAGCGAGGTCAGCTTCCGGAGCGCCCGGCAACGAGAACCACTTCTTGTTGTCGGGCGCTTCCACGTTCAGTCCTATGCTTCTAACTTAACTAGTGCCTGAACGAAAAGTCATGTTTTCAGAAATTCCAATGGCGCTGGCATGTCTGCAACTGTGCTGTCGCGCCGATGACCTCGAGACTTTTTGTTCTTCGGACGCGACAAATCGCCGCTTGCCACCAATTCGGCGTTGTTCAGACGGATTTATCTCTGCCCCTGCGTTCGCAGCAGCAGAAAAATCGCGAATCAAAGTGGTCTAGGCCGCTTTCTTGTAAGGCCCGCGTATTCGATCGGCTTCTTGCTGACGCAGAACAGCGCCCAGGCGTTGAACGTTGCGCGCGACGACAGCCAGCGCAACGTATCTCTTGAAGCCAACTATCCCATGATCCGGATAGACGTCCAAGCCATGCTGCTCCAGCGCATTGATCGCTGACTCGACGGCGGAATGCCGCTGACGCAGTCTGACGAACTCAGATCCAGATTCGATTTCCAGATCAACTGCGCTGAGCCTGCCCTTCTTGGGTATAACAACAACGTTCACGATCTCTTTGAGCTTGACTTGATTGTCTTTGCTGTGGAACCCTTTGTCCATGCTGACGCTGTGAATCCCATCGAATCGTTGCTTCGTTTCTTCGATGATTGGCACGGCTACAGCATCATCCGTAATGCCTTCCATCACCTGATGGTTCAGGATGAAGCGGTGCTGGTCCTCGACCACGGACACGCGCAAGCCGAGCTCCACCGGAACGCCTGCCTTGCCTTTGCTGATCCACTCCGTATGTGGCTGGAACAAGGAGAAGACTTTCTCTTCGTGAGGAATGCTTTGACCTTGCAGTACTCGACGCTCAATCTGGTCGATCTGCCTCTTGGCATGCCGCATGAACTCGTCGAGCTCGCTCAGAAAAACCTCCGCCAGCACGATGTGCTGAAGCTTGCGGCGGGTGTCAGTCGCCCGTTCCAGGTAGACCTTCGCTTGCTCGAGATAAGCGCTGTGCGCCTGCTTCATCGCAGCCTCCTTGTCTTGACGCTTGACCTCGTCCTTCGAGGTTGAGTGCTTGAGCTTTTGCGCGTGCCGGTAGAACTTCTTGAATTGACGCAGGTTGTACGCGCTCTGGCGCCAGTCGCTCAGGCCATGGGCCTCGCACAGGTCCGCAGAGATCTCGATGGTCTTGCGTATCGCATCCCAAAGCAGATTGATGTCGGTCGGGTAGTGCACGTGCGTCTCAACGACAAAGGAGTCACAGCGAACCTCGAGGCCTTCTGCTGGACTTTTTTTTACCAACACATGCCCAGCCTTGACCACCTCCTGATTGATGCGATCAAGAATCTCGGGTGTGAACAGGCGAAGGTTGTCCTTGAGCGTCTGCAGCTTGTAATCCGTCTTGTCGGACCAGTCGCCGTGACCCAGCATCTGACGCAGCGTGCCGTGCTGATTGACCAGGTCGTGAATGCGGTCGTAGTCAGCATTCAAGCCCAGCCGAATGACACCGAGCACGAGAATCCTCCATTGATCCATCCCCGGTCGACCCGTGCCCGCATCGGCCTTGCCCTCGCCTGCGGTGCGCTGCGGTATCACTTCCCGCAAGATGCTGAAGACACGCTCACGCAGCTCCGGCTGCGTATAGATGTGCTGCAACCCGCGCAGAAGTTGCGGAATGTCGTCCCGGGATTTCGGGTCCAGCCGGATTGCACCAATGTCTACTTCGCCGAGCATCAATTGCGGATTGATCACATTGCGCATGGAGTTTTCGTCGGACGAAGTTTTTGGAAAATGAACCGTCAGGACAGGTTCGATGAAGCCACCGAAGTTCGACGCCACCTATGAAAGCGACGCCATGCACAAACTCGGGCAAGGACGTCAGCTTCACCGCACCTCGAAACTTCGAGCCGCGAATTCTATTGACCGCAGGCCGCGTTTCATAGGTGCGCGGCGTCGTTCGTTACCTTTTCGTTCAGGCACTAACTAACAACCAAGATTTCGGAACCCTCGAGCGGAGGTCAGGCGGTTCCAATCTTCCGTTGCCAACAAGGTCCTGGGATCTTCGGCTCGCGACAACGGGGTCTTCATTCTTCCGAGAGCAGTCTTGATGAAGTCTTTTATTTGCTTCTCGCGACGCTCTGCGTCGAAGTGGGTCACCGTCATGCACGATGTGTGAATAGGAAGGTCCTTCGGCCACTTTCTCTTGATGTAGCTATAGCAGGCATAGAACTCTGCTGGCAGTTTGACCAACTGATTGGTGTTGTGAACACAAAAGGCCGGGATTGCGTAGTTCGTCATGCCAAAGCTCTTGGCTTGAAGACATATATCGACGCCGTACATGTGGAAGTGGGGCAGGTTTGGGTCGAATTTGAGTCCGGTCGATTTCCGGAAAATTAAAACGATCTCATCCAGAGTGTCCACTTGCTCTGGTGCATGAAGTGCCTTGCCGTGCAATCCACGGCCGGTCGTGAACACCATGCCAAGCCCACCTTCCACGCCGCGGCGCAATCCGAAACAACCCAGCACCCCCCAGCGAATCCCATTTTCTTCCAAGGTTTGAATGGCACGCGATACGTTGCTGAACCAATGTTCCGGAAGGTACACGTCTTGATGAACGAACACCAAGATATCGTCCTTTGCTTCCTCCACCGCACTGTTGTAGGCCAAAGATGCGGACGAGAATCCCTCCTTGATGAGAATGTTGCGCTCATGGCCGTCAGCAAGGGCCGGCGACAGCAATAGATTTCCCTCCAGGATGCGCCGGTTGTTCACTGCGGCGATGATGGTGAATCGGTCCCTGTTCATTGCCTTGTTCCCTCCAGGTGCAAAAAAATGATGTGTATGGTGCAGTGTTGTGACCGTGAACCGAATCAGGCCGAGTCATGTGGTTTCAAGAGCGCGCTGCCGGGTAGTTTGGAGCGATTCATCAAGGCACTGTTGTGCCGCGTTGATCAGCTTAGGTCCCTGAACCTCGACCCGATAAAGCTCATGAACCTTGCGCTGACCGCAGCGTCCCAGGCGCTCAAGCAGACGAGTTTCATCATGGAGTCGGATGATCTGGGCAGAAAATCTACCGATGTCCAAATAAGGTACGGTAACGCCGCAATCGATGTCGACAAACTCCGTTCCGCCCCCTGATCGCTCAAAGCAAACAACAGGAAGACATTGTTCAGCCGCCTCTAGCATGACAAGTGGAAATGGGTCCTCTCGAGACGTCAAGGCGAACACGTCCATTGCGCAGTAGTAGTCCAGGACATTGTCCGCGGTCGGAACCAGTCGACACCGACTTTCCAGGCCCAGATGACGAATGTCGTGTTCGAACTCCAAAGACTCCTTGTCTTTGCAGCTGCCCCCGATCCACAAGAAATGGACATCGTCGTAGCCACTCGTCGATGCAATGGCTTGCGCCACCTGAAGAAACAGGTCCGTGCCCTTCCTCCACCCCAAGCTACCACAGCCTCCAACCACAAAGGCATCCCTTGGCAATCCCATTTCGTCTCTCATTCGGTTGCGGCGCGCATCTCGATCCGTCGCGCTGAGCAGGTTGAATGGGACGAAGCCGTTGACCAGATCAATCTTCTCGGCAGGCACGCCGTAGTCAGATCTCAATGTCTGCTTTACAGAGTTTGAGACTGCGATAAATCGTGTTGCCGATCGGAACGTATCTGCCAGGTCATCGTCTCGCAGCGTTAATTTCAACGCATAGCTGAGTTCGTGAACATGCCACAGTACTGAACGGCCGCGGTCTTTGAGAAGCTTCACCAAGTGTGCCGAGGCGCTGGTGTTAGCGTATATGAGGTCGTATGGACCAGTGGGCAAGGACATGCGCCTGAGCAGCGCTTCAAGTGGCCTTCGAAAGCGGGGCATGGAGTGACAGAAAAGTGTGCTCAGAGGGGGAGCCGGGTCTCTCCATGCGACCGTCTTTGGTACGGCGGCACGGAAATCGTCGATTAATGGACCGGATCCGTGAACGAGAACTTCCATGTCCCAGTCGACTTTGCCTTGAAGCCATCTCAACAAATTGAGAAGGAGGATGCTTGCGCCATTTCGCGATGCAGAGTGGCTTAGAAAAAGGACCCGAGGGCGAGACGATGCCATTAGACATTCCTCCGAAAACGATCATGCAACTCGAAATTGTCTAGAGTCGTGTTGGTCACGATTCAGCGTTCTCCGATGACTGGATGCACAATCGATCCATCTCGATATTGGTTCAAGGTGATCGCTTCCCGGATAGGAGGAGGTACCTGTTGGATCAAGTTAAGGCCAATGGTTGCCAGTGTCAGATACAAGAAAGTGACCGACTGGTCGAAATATGAGACCGACATGAACGTGGCGGCGTGTGAGAACAGCGCCGCGCCGAGCGCCCAGGCAACGAAAGAAGGCACCGACTGCGCTTCATGAGATTGCCGCAATGTCTGCCCGACCATCGAGAAGCCCTTCGCAAGCACCCAAATGAACAGCAACATCAGTGGCATGCCGCCATCCACGCCCATGCGCAGGTAATGATTTGTGATGTCGATGTGGTTGCCGCTCCACGGGACTCCATAGGGCATCCAATGACGAGTATGGTCCGTTCCCGCAAGCCACCATTCGGACCAATGATCGATTGCGGTTTCGATCAGTGCGGCGCGGTGCCAACTGGTGCTGCTTCCCGTCAGGTCAATGCGAGCCAACAGATAGTACGCCGGTGCCTTCATGACCATATCCATGGCTATATAGCCAAACACCGCCGCCCAGCGTACGAAGCGCATGTGATAGCGCAAGGGCCACATAAGTAGTGCGGCGAGCGAGAACGCGCCACTCATGATCGGACCGCTTGAAGATGACGAGAAAATCATTGAGAAACACGCCAGGAAGCCGAAAATGGCTGTCCCTCGGTATGGTTTCCACAGTGGTGCCATCAGTGGCAGCGATACCGCCCCGACGGTGCCGGCGAGGATTGAGTGGCCGAATGGCCCCTGTGCACGAAATGATCCACCGCGGATGTCGGACATCTGAACGCCGCCAAATGCGGAGAAGGCGTTGATCCCGGTGAACCTCTCGTAGACCATTGCGATGGCTATAGGAATCAGAACAATCGCCACGATCCGACATATCGCGATGATGTCGTCCGCCGACCGGCAGAATGCGCGAAACATGAAGTACGTGCCACAGGTGGTGAACACGAGGCCAGAGCGATTCACCAGGGTGGCGGCGATGTCGTCATGGAGCAGGCTGCTCGTCAGTGCCGCGGTCGCCCAGATGACCATCACCCAGTCGAGGCCGTGCATTCCATTGGCCAGGCCGTCTTTTCTTATGACGGCTCTGAGGATGGCGACGGTCAGCAGCAATCGAAGGGCGTAGAAGTTGAAGGGGCCCAGGCTGAAACTCAGCGATGTGGGCAAGTAGCAGCCCGCGCACAGGAGAGAAAGTGCAGCCCAACGTCGCGGGAGCACCAACACGCCAATCATGGCGATGAAGAGGAATGCTACTGCGAGGGGACTCATGCGTGTTGACTCTTCAGGTCTGTCGAGCTGCTTCAGCGATTTTCGAATCGGACTTGCCCATGTGGCGACGCCAGTAAGTCTTGATTTTGTCGGTCAAGCCTGCCCCCTCCACAAGGCGCCGTGCCGTTGTGTCTAGCAGGAGGCACAATTTGAGCAACAGCATCAGGACAACGCCCTTTGCGCTCGGTGCAAATAGCCACGCCGGAGTTTCTCGCCAGAAGTGATCCCCGAAGCGCGCTTTGTACGGCGCATCGCCGAGACCGAAATCGAGTCGCCGGATTCCCTCATGCATCAGTTCATCGGCCATTCGGATGAACATGAGGGTTCCGACTTCGAAGTCGCGTAAATCCGGGTCATAGCCTGTCTCTGAGGAATGGAAGACGCCTTGGTAGACCGTCCCGAACCAAAAGGCCCTGACACTTCCGTCGATCTCAAGCAATTGAACGCGCAGTTGCTTGCGACTTGCGAAGAGTTCAAACCGGCGTCGGTACTCCTCGTTGTCAAAGAAGCCTGCATTCAACGCCCGCTGATACGTCTTGGCCGCCACCGCTTCGAGGCGGGCGCACAGGGCAGGGATGTCGTCGAACTCGGTGATCCAGCGCCACGCTACCTTTCCTGAAAATGAGGCTTCGAGTTCCTTCTGGCGCTTTCGAAACTGGCTCCGGTGCTTCGGCCGCACCTTCTGCTCGAGAAAGCTCTTATCCGGAGACATCATCATTTCGCGGTGCGTGGACCACCTTGGAGTTCTCTCCCAGAGCCAAGTCGAGCGGTCGAGTTGCAGCGCCTTGAACAAGGGCGAATGCTCGGACAGGTGGTGAAAGGCTACCGCGTCGGCCACGCCACTGCGCAGAAGAGATCGCAAATAATGGACAGCTTGACTGGCCGTCTCATCATCCATCGGTCCCATGACGCCCTGATGTATGACGGTAAGAACTGTGGCCGGGATCCGTACGGGCTGGATATACCCTATCGCTGGCGCGAAGGTCGTGCGCTCGAGTCGACCCGCCACCAACACATGAGGTCGACCGTCCCTCTCGATCACAGTGACGTAAGGGCATTCGACTTCGGTCCTGACTCGGCAGACCAGTTCGAACTGGGCGAGATCGTTGTTCGCATGGCTTTGCCATTGCTCCCAATGGGCACGCACGCCGTCCAGATCCTGCAGCGTTCGAATCGCTTTGATGCTCATTCGTGAACCTTTCAATGCGTGGCATGGATCAGGATTCGGCCCGCCCCATCCAAATCGCCATCTGTGGTGCCGCAGGCGGCTGACCGAAGCGCTTCAGGAAGCCGCTGGCGTCCAGCAGGTCGGCGCAGCGAGGCGTCTTGTAGATCAGGTACAGCTTGTTCAACGCTGTCGCGCGCAAATTGGAGATGACCTTGCGGAGCACTTCTTCCGAGAATGGGTTGTAGAGGTACAGGACCATGTTGCCTTCCGGGAAGACGAAGTCCGCCGCATCGGCATGCGAGACGATTACGTTCGGAGCTTGATGTCGAGCCAGGTTTCGCGTGGCGATTTCCACGAGTTCTTCGGCAAACTCGACGCCGATGACGCGACGGAACCCCTTTTTCGCGGCCACCATGAGCGTTCTTCCCTTGCCGCATCCGAGGTCGATGAACGTGAAGTTCCGGAAGTCCTCACCGAGGAACTCGAGGGCCGCCAGAAGTTCTTCTTCGCCGGTGGCCTGATAACGCTCACCGAAAACGGCGTTGGGAGAGCGGATGCTGAGCTTCCAAAGCGGCTCGAGGCCGCCCGTGTCCGTCCGATGCCGTCGATCGAAGTCTTCCTCGGGCCGCTTGCGCCCGAGATGTGCGATGACCCGTCGACATGTCGCTGGGACGCCCTCCGTACGGAAGGTGTGGATGAGCTTCGAGGTTAGCAACTGGAGGTTCATGTGGTCATCTCGGTGGTCTGGCTGACGCCTGAGATCGAGGATCGATTCCTGCGGCTCTAGTACTTTCGAACCCAGCGTTCTCCACCCAAAGTCCAGCGCAAGCGGGCCATCCATTTACGAAATGCATTGCCGCTCGACCAGCGGCGGTCGTACAGCAAACTCATTGGCCAGGTGACCAGCAAAGCACTCACCCTGAGCGTGCTTGCGCAAAACATGGCGCAGCGGTACAGCATTGCGTAACGGAATGAACGGGTCTTGCGAAAGAATCGCCATTGCGACTCGAAGGACATGACGGCAGAAAATGTACTTGCCGAGGTCTGTGAACTGCTCGCACCACCATGGTGGATGACCACGGCAGTGGGAACATAGTAGGCGCCAAACCCGGTCCTCTCGGCCTTGAGGCAAAGATCCATGTCTTCGGCATACATGAAATAGTCAGTGCTGAACATGCCAACTGCCTCGAACATCGAACGCTTCATCATGAGGCAAGCGCCGGATATTGCTTCTACCTTGCGGGGCCTGTCGCCCCGTACGGACAGCGACTGCTTTCCCCATATACCTGCTTGCGGAAAACGGGTGCGCAGCAGGTCGGAGTCCAGGAACTGGTTCAGGACCGTGGGAAAGGCGCGGACGCAGGTGTCCTGAACGGATCCATCGCTGTTGAGAAGCTTGGGGCCGACGATCGCCGCCTGGGGCATGTTCGTCAGATGGTCGTACAAACTATTGATCGCGGTGCCGACAATCTCGGTATCCGGATTCAGAAACAGGAGGACGCGACCACGCGTGGCACCGAATGCTGCGTTGTTGGCGTTGGCGAATCCGACATTTCTGTCCAGTTGAAGGAAGCGAATCTCCGGACGTGTCTGCTGGAGCATTTCGGCGCAGCCGTCGAATGAACCGGAGTCGACAACAATGATTTCAAATGACAGCCCTCGCGTTTGGGAAATGACGGACTCGATCGCCTTGGAAAGGTAGTCCTTGGAGTTCCAATTGACCATGATGATCGACAGATCCATTTGATTTCCTCGCTATTTGCTCATGAAGGTACGGTGCCAGAGTTCCAGAGACACAAGCAGATAAATGTGTCTCATGAACTGCTCCCGACCTTGCTCATGCCGCTTGAGCATTTGCTGGATGTATCCGCGTTCGAAGTACCTCGGCATGTACGAGTCGCTGCTGAGGAGGCAATCGTCGACGAGGGCCTTCATCGGTCCTCGCAACCAATTCGCGACCGGATGCGCGAATCCCTTCTTTTTGCGATAGACGGTCTCAGACGGGAGCCATTTGGTCATTGCCTTCTTGTGCAAATACTTGCCGGTCATTCCTTTGAGCTTCAGTCCTGGCGGCAGGCTTTCGATGAACTGGACCAGGCGATGGTCCAGGAACGGTACCCGGACCTCCAATGAATTGGCCATGGACGTCTTGTCTGCAACCATCAGGAGGTCGTCCGGCAGGTTGGCTCGCGTGTCGATGTACAGCATTTGCGAAAGAGGATCGAGATGATCTACGTTGGATTGCAGTGCACGCAGAGCCTCTTTGGTCCCATAGCGAGATTCGTCGAAGCTCACCTTGAGTGCGCCTTTGTATAGCTGCGCCTTCATGTCGGCACTGAAGAAGGAGTAGATCTTCGCGAAACGGGTGAGGACGTCTGGTTCGGCCAGAGAGGCCACGCCACGCTTGAGGCGCTCCATCGGAAGAGGAACGCGGCCGATGAGCGAGGCGAGAAGTCCGGTCAGCGAGGTCGGCAATCGACTATAGAGGGACGAGAGTTTCACCCCAAGGTATCGGTCGTACCCGGCCCAAGGTTCATCGGCCCCCTGGCCGGCCAATGCCACCTTGACGTGCGCACTGGTCATTTGTGCCAGGAAATAGAACGCTGGCGCTGGTTCGTGTGCAACTGGCTCCTCCAGGTCGCCCATGTAGCGTTCGAAATAGGTGATGTAGTCCCGGTGGCTAAGCATCATCGAGTGGTGCTCGGCGCCGAACTGCAGAGCGGACTGTCTGGCGCCTTCCAGCTCGTTGGTTCGGTCCGCTCCTTCGAATCCGATGGTGAAGGTCTGTACCGGCCTGTGCGAGTGCTGGCTCATGATCGCCAAGAGCGCTCCGGAGTCGACTCCCGAACTCAGAAAGAGCCCCACGGGGACATCGCTTCGCATCTGGAGGCGGACAGCGTCCTCGAACAATGCTTGATACTCTTCGATCAAATCGTGCTCTGAGTACCTTGTCCGCTGCTTTGGAACGTCATTCCAGAATCGTCGAATCTCTATGTCCTTTCCATCTACTTTCATCCAATGCGCGGGTGGCAACTTGAATATGCCGTTGAACAAGGTTTTTGGCGAAGGCACGAAGCGGAACGTAAATAGTTCCGCAAGCGCAGAAAGGTCGACCTCTCGACGAAAGTCAGGATGCTGGAGGAGAGGCCCGATTTCGGAGGCGAACAGGACCTGGTTGCCGACCAGGGTGGCGTAGAGAGGCTTGATTCCAAGATGGTCTCGCGCCAGAAAAAGGGTCCTGCTTACGGTATTGAAGATGGCAAATGCGAACATTCCATTGAAGTGATTCACGCAGTCGCTTCCCCACTGCTCGTAGGCGTGGACAATAACCTCTGTGTCGGACACGGTCTTGAATTGGTGGCCGAAGCGTTTCAATTCTTCGCGAAGCTCGACGTAGTTGTAAATTTCTCCGTTGAAGACGACCTGCAGCGTTTCGTCTTCATTGCAAATCGGCTGCTTCCCGCCCTCTACATCGATGATGCTCAGGCGCCGATGCCCCATCCCAATTTCCCTATTCAGGTAGTAGCCCTCGCCGTCAGGCCCCCGGTGCGCCAAGGCCGTCGTCATCCGCTCGAGGGCCCTCTGGTCGACAGGACGCCCCGAGCGGTCAAAAATTCCGCAGATGCCGCACATACATACCTTTCAATGAGCTCACGAGCTTGCGTTGCTGCTCTGCCCGCAAATAGCTCACAACGTCAGGAGGCAGGACGATCGGATGCCCTTTGAGCATGCGTTGCAGGTAGCCCACCAACATGGCTGCGCTTCCGATGCCCCTGGGCGGCTCCAGCGAACGATAGACACACCGAAGGAATAGGAACATGAAGCCATATCCAAGGGATTGGAGCCTGCGTCCCTCCTTCAACTTTGCGGCAACCGGTAGCGCAGTAGCCGTTCCCGTTCTTCGATGTTCGAGAACGCGAAGGGCCGGGAAGGTACGAACTTTCCATCCCCTCATGCGCGCCATGATCTCGGCTGCCGAGTCGATTCCTCCTTCGGGCAGGGCCAGGTATCCTCCGATCTCCTCGAAGCAGCTTCGCCTGAACAACTGCACGGCACCCGCGACGCTGTCGAGGGCCACGCCCTGGCTGACGAAGCGATCTCCAATTCGCGTCGAGACCATTCCGCCGGCGATTCCGAGACGTGGATCACTCTCGAATTCGACAAGAATGTTCTTGAAGTAATCGCGCTCGAGAGAAATATCGGCGTCGAGATTTCCGACATAGAGATGGTCGAGCGTCTTCACTTCCGCCAGACCAGCGTTGAAAGCCCTGGCTTTGTTGCCGAAGTGCCTTGTCCCCGTGCGATGCAGATCGACCAAGCGCAGAAAATCGTGCTGCCCGGCGTATCGGCGAACAATATCTGCCGTGCAGTCGGTCGAGTTGTCGTTCACGATGATCCATTCGATGGGGCGAACCACCTGACTGATCATCGACTCGATCGTTCGCTCGATCAGCGCTTCTTCGTTGTGGGCAGGCGTGATGATCACGAACGGCGCGACCCTTTGCGATCGGTTCATGCCGGAACTCCAGGTTTGCAGGGCAAGACGGATCTGCTCAGCGTACCGAACCCAAACCTTTCGGGATGCCTCAATGAATGGGCGAGGAAGGGTCTCACTGTTCTTTCGTTGCGCAGCGTGAATAGTTTCGAATGGCCGATCAGTACGAATGGAAGGACTCCCTGCGCCTCGCTGTCGTGGCTGCGCGCGGCCCTGTGCAGTGCATTGATCAATTGCTGACCGCTGCATTGATTGAAGTCAGCCTTCCATGCATGTTTTTTCAAAAGAACGGATACCCATCGGATCCGGACTCCACTTGGGGGGGCACGATCCGAGTCGCTTGTTGACCCGGCCTCGCGCGCAAGTCGGTGTCGCCAACCGCTGAGGGCGCGGTGCACGCGGCCCGGTGTTGCAAAGGCGCCCAACCAGCGACGTTCGCTGTAGATCGGAACCTCCCAGAGCGCGCCGTCGTCATTGCGGACGCAGATGTCCTCGTCGTGCACTGGCCACGGTACGATCGCGCTGTGCGCATGCGAATAGTCGAAGTTCACGATGCCGCTGCGGCGCCCGTACTTGAACACTGACGTATCGATCTCGATGCCGTTGCCGACAAGCGCAAGAACGACGTTGCGCGACGGGCTTACAGACCAGTTGGCCGCGCGGAACGCGACGCATCGATAGTTTGGATCGACAGGACGAAGCAGATTCTCAAGAAATTGCTTGCCGGTCCTGATCATCCAGTCCATTCGCTCGTAAGGCAGCGACGCAAAGTCATACTCTGACCAATCTTGAGCCCAGCGTCCATTTTCTATCCGCGCATTGAAATACGAAGAGTGAATGTGCAACTGGACGTCGTGTCCGGTTTCAATAGCTCGGCGCAACTGTTCTGCAATGGCTTCATAGTGATATGTGTCACGACCATGCACATCCTTGTACTCCTTGAACTTCATGATTTCGGCGACGTCAGCCAGGATGGTCAGCTTCGCGCCATATTCGTCGAACAGGCGCAGCAGTCTTTCGGTCGGCTCGACCATCAGCGCATGAGGGCAGCCCTGTCCGTTGCCATGAATCTCGTAGTCAAGGGTAAAGATGACGCGCAACATGTGTGGTGGCCCGTGGGAGGTGGTTCAGTTTGTCGACGAATCGTGCTCAAAGACGAATCAGTCGACCGCGACGGTAAGGAACGTGGGCGTCATGTTTCGTCAACTGTTCAGGCCGCCTCGAGCAAGCTGTCCAAGATCCGCCCGGCGCTATTTCCATCCCATAGAGGCGGAATCTCTCCGAGCCCCGTTTTGTGTCTCAGTGCTTGCTCGACATCGGCCGGCAACCGTTCCAGGGTGGTGAGCCGATTGCTTCCAATCGTGATCGTGATCGGGCGCTCGGTGTTCGGGCGCAAGGTGAGGCAGGGGGTTCGGAAATAGGTGCTTTCTTCTTGCAGACCGCCGGAGTCTGTCAGGATGAAAGCTGCCGATTCGGTGAGACGCAGAGAATCGTGATAGCCCAGTGGATTGATGATGCGCAGGCCAGGGTGCCCATTGAGTGCAATACCAAACTGTTGGCACCGCTGTGTCGTTCTAGGGTGCATGGCAAACACAACAGGAATCGACGCGGCTACTTTCGACAGTGCCTGAATGACACCGCCCAGTTCCGGGGCATGGTCGACATTCGAGGGCCGATGCAGGGTGACATATGAAAACGACTTTTCCTGCAATCCCAGGCGCTCGAGAATCGAACTGGAACGTGCCTTGGGAAGATTTGCGCGCAATGCATCGATCATGACGTTGCCAACACACTTTATCCTGGTCGCCGGGATGCCTTCGCGACGCAGGTTCTCGTCTCCATCCGACGATGGGGTCAGCAGCAGGTCGGCAAGAGAATCGGTCACGATGCGATTGATTTCCTCCGGCATGCCACGGTCGAAGCTGCGCAACCCAGCTTCAACGTGCGCGACCTTGATGCCCAACTTGGCGCACACGAGGGTGCATGCCATGGTGGAGTTGACGTCTCCCACCACGACAACCCAGTCTGGCCTTTCAGACTCGCAAACGGTCTCGAAGGCCTCCATGACGCGTGCAGTCTGAACAGCGTGCGAGCCGGAGCCAACGCCGAGGTTCACGTCCGGTTGAGGAATTCCAAGTTCGTCGAAGAAAACCGCGGACATCATCTCGTCATAGTGCTGTCCGGTGTGAACCAAGCAATATTCGAGCGCAGGCCGTGCATGCCGTGAGCGCATCCGTACCTGATGGACGATCGGCGCCACCTTCATGAAGTTGGGGCGTGCACCTGCGACGATAACCAGTCGGAGGGTACGTTTCATAGTCCGCCTCCTTTGAGCGCAGGCGTGCTGTGCACGTCGAGTTCTGCCATCGCAACGATATGTCCAACGATCGCGTCGAGCGCGCCACGACCGGCCGGTGAGCGCACGTCCGGCCGTTTGCGTTTTGCGAGCACAATTCGGTCTCGCACCTGCGCGGTCGACTCCAGCAGCACCAAGCGACCCTTGGCCGCCAAGTAGCGGTCTACTGCTCCAATAGGGCCTCGAAACGTGCTGTAGACCGGGACACCGAGTGCGGCCGCCTCTCGATTCATGGTGCCGCCCCCGCTGATGACCAGATCTGAATGCCAAACAAGGTTCAAGCCATCTACTGCCCGCTCGGGCACGAGCATCTTTCCGGACTTGAGAAGCTCTGCAAATCGCATTCCCAGCTCAGCCTTCTGGTGGTCGTTGCGGGGTAACAAGATGACCTTCGTGCGCGTGTCGCCGGCGAGCAGATTCAGCGCTGCCGTGAAGAGCTCCTCGCTTTGCGGATTGTGATAGTGCGCCTCGGTAGCGGGTGGCCTGACCGTCACGACAACGTCAGTGTCGAACAGTCCCAGCTCCGCCATGATCGAGCGATCCGGCGAGAAGCTCGCCGTATAGACATCCTCCTTGATTCCGGGATACTGGAGCACCACATTCGCAAACCTGCCAGCAACCTCGCTGGGAATGATATCGGGGACGATCATGCAATCCGGTCGGGTTACATGGGTCACATGCTCGTAATCGCCGATCACGATCGATGGAATTCGCATGACCTTCGCCGCCATGGCTTGCGCTCTGGAGCCATGGGAGATCGCGAGATGAGGTCTGTTGCTCGCGACGAAGGGAAGCAACTGCGCCGCGCGAATGCCCAAGCCAATTACCTTCATCAGCTTGTTCTTGCCAAAGTGCCGCCCAATCGTCGTGCATTCGACGCGGTGCAGCTTGAGCAACTCGACGACGTTGAATGCATCTCGTGCTGTGACCATGACCGAATAGCCCCGCGCCTGAAGTTCGTCAATGAGCGGACGAAAGAACGGGACGTGCGGTGAGTTGTCGAGGTCGATCCAAATTCGACGGGCGTTTTGACTCATTCTCATTTTCATATGCCTTCTGGCCGTGGATGGAGGTGCGCGGTTGAAGCCGCGTCAGCGTTGACGTGCTGCGATGCCGGCGAGTCTCGGCCAGTCGGGCCGGTGTCCGTGCGCGTCATCGCCGACAGGGGCAGTGCGCGCCACCGGAATCGCCTTTCACTGAAGTACAAGAAGGCAGTGGCAGTCATCGTGCCAATCTCCCGAGTTGCAGAAAGTGCGCTATCGGACGTGGCAGTCGCTCGGGAGCTACCAGGTGGACAAGGATTCGAATCGACACATAGCTGCTTGCAATCGTGGCGAGAATTCCAAACGTCATTGATACGGCCGGCGGCAGCACGTGCAAGCCGATGAAGACGGCGCCGACTACGATGAAACTGCAGGTGGCCGTCTTGACGTTCACGGCAGTCCACCGGAAGCCACTCAGTCGTCGCACGATGGGATAAACAAGGAAGCCGTGGAATATGTAGGATCCGAAGAACGCTATGCCCGCACCGTTCACGCCGAAGGCTTCCACGCACCACCACGACAGCCCAATGTTGACCACGGTCCACGCCAGATCGATTGCGAAGAAGAGCATCTGTTTGTTCTTCGCGACGACGATGAATCCGATAGGCCAGGTGAGCACCCGCATTGCCATGCCAAGGCAGATCCATCGCAACACGTCCACAGCGGGAGAGAACTTGGCGCTGTAGAAGAGCGAGATCACGAGCGGGGCCAGGGTCAGGGTGATGAGTACGCCGGGTACGGCCAGCAGCAAGCTGACCTGGGCCTGTTCGTTGACCAGCCGATTGCATTCTTGGTCCTCATAGGCGACGCTGACGAGTCGCGGGTAGCAGTCCGTTCCTAGTGCCTGCAGCACAAGGCCGATATAGAGACCGCCCAATGTCCAAGCGGCGTAGTAGACGCCGGCTGCATCGAGTCCAACCTTGCGCAAAACGATGATGCGCACTGCATAGGCGGCCCCAACCATCAGCATTGCACTTGCCATGAATGCGATGCCGAGCTTCAATAGCATCTTCGATTCCTGGGCGATGTCGACAAGGCTCAATGCCGGTTGGGAAACCGTGATCTTGCGGCTGTACCACCAGGACGCCGCTAGCGAGAGTGTGGCGACAGCCACGAGGGTCGGCACCAGACCGTCTGTCCCTAGAAGGTATACGAGTGGTATGCCGATCGCGGTGCTCAGCAGGCCACTCACTATGGAGAGCCGTGCTATATCGCCGATGCGTCGCATGCCTTGGAGCAGCGCGCTCTGGCTGCCAGCGACAACGCTGACAAACACAACCAGGGAAAGCCACGCGACCGAGTTGACGTGATCAGCGCTGCCAAAAGTCAGTGTCGCGATCGGTCTTGAGAACACGGCCAAGACGATGGCTCCAAGCAGTCCACAAACGATGGATGTTCGTCGCAACGCAGTCACTGTGCGAGCGATTCGCATTGCATCTTTGGACGCTTCGGATTGGGCAATCTGCCGTACGCCGCTTGCGTTCAATCCCATTTGTGCAACGCGGCTAGCCAGTTCGCTGATGAGGATGTAGGCGCCCATCACTCCATAGCCTGCCGGGCCGAGAAGTACGGCCATGATCTTTGTCCTGATCATGCCAATGGACAGATTAATGACGGACGACCCACCGATCATTGCGGAGGTCTTCAGAATGTCACGGTAGCTGTGCTTCTTCGCACGTGACACCGGGTCAATCGGCAGTCCCGCGGTGGAAACGCTCGCAAGTACGACGGGTTCATCATCCATAGCGCCTGTCTTTCGTTGCAATGCGACAGACGTCACGATTCATAAGGCATTTATCGCTGCGTCGCTGCGGTCGATCAGGTCGCGCCTGTTCCTCGAAAAACAACCAGCACGGTCTTCAGCAATATCTTCATATCGAGCACAAGGGAACAATTGCGGATATAACGAAGATCCATCCTCACCATCTCATTGAAGGTAACCCTGCTTCGACCTTCGACCTGCCAGAGTCCGGTGATGCCAGGCCTGAGTGTCAGCAGCCGACGAAGATGCCATGACTGATAGTTCTCGGTCTCATAAGGAATAGGAGGTCGCGGGCCCACGAGGCTCATCTCTCCCTTCAGCACGTTGAATAGCTGTGGCAGCTCATCGATGCTGGTCTTGCGAATGAATCTGCCGAGTGGTGTTATGCGGGGATCGGACTGAAGCTTGTAGGATGCCGGTCTGGGGATGGCACTGGTTTGGGCCGGGCGTTCACTCTTGATAAGGTCTGCAACGAACTGGCGGTGGATGCTGTCATCCACGTTTACCAGCATCGATCGAAACTTGTAGAAGGTGAATGGCACACCGTTCTTGCCCAGGCGTGTCTGCTTGAAGAGGACGGGGCCGCGTGAACTCATGAAGATTGCTGCCGCGGTGACGAGCATCAATGGGCCAAGCATGATGAAGGCAATGAGCGATCCCACGATGTCCAGCCCGCGCTTCAATGAATAGTCGGGACGATTCGTCACTTCGGACACTAAAAACGGCTGGAATGCTGGTCGCTTGCCGACGGGTTGGGTGAGGTTTTCAAAGATTTGATCAGGATAGGTGGCGGCGGTGGCTTGAATGGGAAGTGCTCCGGCCTGATCCGCGATTTTGCGCACAAATGCTTTGGTGCCAACATCATCGGTATCTGGACATAGCACCGCAATCATGTCGTCGCCGACATGTCCAAGGACATCGGTTTCGCGCTTTGCCGCATGCAGTACTTCGAGCAGGCAGTCTGCATTCTTCGCACTGAATCCGTCGTTCGCGTTGATGCGATAGAGCACGATCGAAAGGGCCGCATTGGACCTCTCCGAGCGGCGCTTCTCGCGGTTCAGATGCTTGAGAAAGTCATTGCTCGGCAAAGGGTCGTCGTGCTCGACCTGGTGTTGCTTTGCAGTGGTGGAAGTGCCGGTTTGTCGGTCGCCTTCAATCCGCAGGCGCCCCCACTGGTTTGCACCCACAGTCCTTGCGAGATCGACGACAGACAAAGTCGACGATTCATTCTTCGTACTCATGCAGCCTCCCAATTCAGCCGCAGAAACATGAACAAAAGGACCGGTGCAGCACATTGGCGCAATCGGGCCCCGCAAGCGCCGTGGCGCCATCCCCAACTTCGGCATCTGCAATGTGTGCCGTTGACTTCATTGAAGGGTAAGCATGCGCGCTAAAGTTCAGATTCGCAATGTCTTGAAACACAGGCTCCCCTGGGTTAGGGGGGCGCGAAAACACCGTGCTTTCCTTGCAGTGATTCAGGTGCACACTCCACCCGTCTTTGGGGCGCGACCCGTGAAGTTCGAAGAGTCAAGCGAGTTGCATGTGACGTTCATCTCCAAGGGGGTGATAGGTGAACAACGGTGTGGAAGCTTTTCTCGAAACCGCGCAGCGGATCCTGCGAACGGCGGCCAAGCGTCGCTGGCTCGCACTTGGCGTCGCGGCCGGCTTTGCCCTTGCGTGCAGCTTTGCCATCACGGAGGTTGCAGACAGGTATGAGGCGAAGGCACGTATCTATGTCGACACCCAAACGGTGCTCAAGCCCCTGATGGCGGGACTGACATTTCAACCCGACATTGACCAGCAAGTTCGCATGCTGGCGCAGACGCTGATTTCACGGCCCAACGTCGAACGGCTGGTGCGCATCCCTGAACTGCAGCTGGACGTGTCCGATTCCGCCACGCGCGAAGAGGTCGTGACGCGCTTGATGGACAAGATCAAAGTCATGCCGACGTCGTCGGGTAATCTTTACGAAATTTCGTATCGAGGAAGCGACCCAGATCGCTCGCAGCGACTCGTCGAGGCTATCGTCAACCTCTTCGTCAATTCAGGAGCGGATGCGAAGAAGCGAGATTCGCAGGACGCCGGGCGGTTTATTGATGAACAGATCCGCAGCTATGAGAAAAAGCTGATCGAGGCGGAGAATCGCCTCAAGGAATTCAAGATGCGCAACTTCGGCGTGTCGGGAGTTTCGACCCAAGACTATTTCACTCGGGTGTCGACACTCACCGAAGTAGTGAGCAAGCTGCGGGCAGAGTTGAATGCTGCGGAGATGTCGCGAGATTCGTATCGGCGCGAACTCACCGCGGAAGATCCTCAGCTGCCGGCGGTTGCCGCTGTGGTCGATGTAGAGGCTCGCCTGGATGCGCAACGAAAGCAGCTTGACGACTTGCTGCGTCGTTATACGGAGGCGCATCCGGATGTGATCAGTGCGCGCCGAATCATTAGTCAGCTTGAGGCCGATGCAGGTAATCGCAGAGAAATTGCTGAACACTCGCCGGCGAGGCCGGGCAAGGGGCGTAAGGCGGCGACAAGTCCTGTCTATCAAAGGCTGAGAATCTCGCTCGCGGAAGCAGAGGCCCAAGTGGCTTCATTGCGTTCGCAACTTTCAACTCAGCAGGCGCAACTGGACCAGGTAAGGGCGCTCGCTGGACGAGCTCCGCAGGTGGAGGCCGAGCTTGCACAGTTGAACCGTGACTATGATGTGATCCGCAAGAACTACGATCTGATGGTGGTTCGTCGCGAGTCGGCGTCGCTCGGCGTGAAGCTCGACGAATCGTCTCAACTCGCGGAGTTTCGTCTGGTCGAGCCTCCGCGGGTATCGAGCACCCCAGCATTCCCATCACGAGTACATCTTGGGCTGATTGCGATGGTGGTCTCGATGATCGCGGGAATCGTCGCAGCGCTGGTTGCCGACCGCGTTCGTCCTACGATCGAAAGTGCCGCGGCGCTTCAGGCCTTTACACGACGACCAATGCTTGGCAGCGTATCGGTGATGCTGACGTCGCAGGCGCTGAGACAGCGGCGTGCCGATGTTGTTCGCTTTGCAATTGCAGCGGCAACGGTGCTGGCGATGCAAAGCGCTTGGTTGGCTTGGATTGCAAGCAATCCGATAGCGAGGTGAGCGCCATGAGCATCATTGAGCAGGCAGCGAGGCGTCTTGAAGAGTTGAGTCGGGCAGGCGTGTCTGTGCCCTGGACCGCAGCCGGTCTGTCCGGGCCAGGACTGCAAAAGCATGCAGAGATCATTTCGTCTGAGAAACAGCAGAAGGTGTCGCTTCCGCTGGCTGGCGGCACTGCGTCTTCGATGCCCGGCGTCGACGGCGTTGAGACGATCCCTTTGCACGCGACCCGTGAGCATGAAGCGGTGACCCTGGACCTCGAGCATCTGATGCAAGGGGGGCACCTCGTTCCGACTGAATCGAGGTCAGCGCTTGCCGAGGAGTTCCGCCACATCAAGCGTCCGCTGTTGCGCAATGCGCGAGGTATGGCCCAGCATGAACGCAAATCACTGATCATGGTGACGAGCGCTCTGCCGGGTGAGGGAAAAACGTTCTGCGCGATCAACCTGGCCATGAGCATGGCCCTCGAGATGGATACCTCTGTGTTGCTCGTTGATGCGGATGTTGTCCGTCCCGACGTTAACAAGCGCCTCGGACTGGCGCCGCGAAAGGGGTTCCTCGACGTGTTGACTGAAGGCAAGCTCGATCTTGACGACGTGATGTTGAGGACGAATGTTCCAAAACTGTCGATTCTGCCTGCAGGAACCTACAACAACCGAACTACCGAACTTCTGGCCAGCGACGCGATGAATGTTCTGCTGGGCGAATTGACCACCAGGTATCGGGACACCATCGTGGTGTTCGACGCGCCTCCCTTATTGGTGACGTCCGAAGCCAAGGTTCTCGCAACGCGCGTAGGGCAAGTCGTGTTGGTTGTTGAAGCCTCACGCACGCCTCTCGGCGCGATTGAACGCGCGTTCAGTGCCCTGGAGCAGTGCTCCTGTGTCATGTCTGTGTTGAACAAGGGAAAAGATCCCGTGCGGAGTTACGGCTATGGCGACTACTACGGTTAATCGATGCTCCAGGCAGCTACAGCCTGACGGCGATGTCAATGGTAAGAGGGAGGGTTCACAACTGAAGGCTGGAGATTGGATACGGGTTCGAACAAAAGAGGAGATCCTCGCGACGCTCGATCAAAACGGTGAATTGGATGGCATGCCATTCATGCCAGAAATGCTTGCGTTCTGCGGTAAACGATTTCAGGTCTACAAACGCGCTCACAAGACGTGCGACACGGTCTTTCCAGTTCGAGGGCGCCGGCTGCAACGGACTGTTCATCTCTCTACGCGGTGTGACGGTAAGGCGCATGGTGGCTGCCAAGCTGGGTGCCTTCTGTTCTGGAAGGAAGCATGGCTCAGACTTGCGCCCACTGACGAGTCTGTCATCGACGGCGCAGTACCAGTGAAATTTTTTCCTGGCGGTCTCTCCACTTCACTCTCGAACGAAGCTGATCTTGGGTTGCGCACCATGCGCGAGGAAGCCGGCAGCCCGCCCGCGTATGTTTGCCAAGCCACTCGACTGCCTTACGCAACTTCCAAGCTGTGTTGGTGGGACATTCGGCAATATATCGAAGACTATGTGTCGGGCAACGTGTCCGCCGCCAGGTTGACTTCGGGTTTCCTGTTCGCGGCTTATCACAGTTTGAGCGAGGCCGGTATCGGGCTGGGTCGACCGATGAGATGGTTATACGACCGTCTCTGCGTTCTGTGGGGTGGACGTCCGTGGCCCAGGAAGTCGGGAGTGATCCCGGTCGGGGGTAAGACGCCCGAGCTTCAGTTGAATTTGCAGCCGGGCGAAATCGTTCGCGTGAAGTCTCTGGATGAAATCATGAAGACGGTCACGCTCGATTGGAAGAATCGAGGAATGATCTGGGATCCGGAGATGGCGCCATTCTGTGGCAACACCTACCGTGTGCTGCGGCGCGTGAACCAGATCATCGATGAGAAGACAGGAAAGATGATCGTCATGAAGAACCCATGCATCGTGCTCGATTCTGTCGTCTGCGAGGCGCGGTACAACAGTTGCAGAATGTTCTGCCCCCGCAGCATCTATCCCTATTGGCGGGAAGTCTGGCTAGAACGAGTTGAGGCCGCCCAGGCATCCCAGGCAACTGAAGTAGGTGCTGGCGCTGTAATACAGAACTGACGACTCGTCTGGAGAGTGGCAGCAATGGAACGGGAGCCTCATGTATCGATAGTGACACCCGTCTACAACGGCGCTAAGTATCTTGAGCGTTGCATTCGTAGCGTCGTCGAGCAGAAATATCAGAACTGGAGCTACACGATTGTCGACAATTGCAGTACCGACGGGTCCTTCGACATTGCGTTGAAGGCATCGGAGCACGACAGCCGTATCCGGGTCGTCAGAAACAAGCAGTTCGTCGGCATGATCGAAAACCACAATAATGCCTTTCGGGAACTGGCCCCTGAAAGCAAGTATTGCAAATTGCTATCGGCAGACGACTGGATCTATCCAGACTATCTGACAACAATGGTGTGCTGCGCGGAAAAACATCCGACTGCGGCTATGATTTCTTGCTTGGTTGTCAACAAGAACCTCGTTTCGTTTCCGGGGCTTGCTGCAGAGAATACATTATTCGACGGTGTCGCCGTCATTCGACAGTTCCTAAGGGGGCAGCTCAAAACATTCTGGTTGCCAACAAGTGTGATGTATCGCGCGGACGTTGTTCGTGCCTGCAAAAGCTTCTATCCTGGGACTGCGCCCAGCGCCGATCTGGAAGCCTGCCTGGAGATCCTCGGCCGAGGCGACCTTGGGTTTGTTCATCAGGTACTGGCCTACGAACGCCTGCATGATGAATCTGCCACAGCGGGCGTTATCCGGATGAGTAGTACGCAACTTGACCGTATCCGGTTGCTTCGGAAATTTGGACCCCGGTATCTTCCCGATCACGAGGCTGCGCGTGTCTGTAACGCCGCCTTGTGGAGGTACTACAAGCGTGTACTCGGCGCGGCCTGCTTTCAGTTTCGCAATCGCCAGTTCTGGAGGTTTCATAGTGAGGCCTTGCGTGAACTTGGTTATTCGACTTTCAATTGGCGTTTCTTCCTCGGCGCGGCAGCCAACGTGGCGGACATGCTGTTGCATCCGATGCATAGCGTGTCCCGAGTTCTGAAGAAGGTGCGAAGAGTTCCGTGAGCAATGGATCGTGATCGTGCCAACTCCGATAAAAAATCTCAAAGAGAGGGCCATCCGGGGTGGCATGTCCAAGGTACTGGCCCAGGCGGTCAATCTGGGCCTGCGAATGGTGGCCTTGATGATCCTGGCTCGCATCCTCACACCGAACGACTTCGGTCTCATTGCAATGGTGATGGCCGTTGTCGGCGCCTTGAACGTATTCAAGGATATGGGGCTATCTACTGCGACCATCCAGCGCACGGACGTCACGGATGGGCAGATCTCAGCGTTGTTCTGGATCAATATCTTCGTTGGCTTCGTGCTCATGGTTGTTGCAATGGCAAGCGCGCCGCTCCTCGCGACTTTCTACAAGGAGCCGCGGCTCGTCTGGGTGGGAGTGGCCTTGGCTGCGAGTTTCCTTATCAGTGCACTAGGTATTCAACATACTGCACTGCTCGAACGCCAGATGCGGTTCACGATGATTTCTGCGCTGGAATCGTTCTCGCTGCTCGTCAGCGTCATCGTTGGAATTGTTATGGCGTGGTTCGGCGCCGGCTACTGGGCGCTTATCGGGATGTCTTTGGCCTCGCCAGCTGTCTATAGCACATCGGTTTGGATGGTTTCCGGCTGGTCGCCCGGCTGGCCTCGGCGTGCTGAGGGCCTTGGTTCAATGGTCCGTACGGGTGGCATCGTGACCGTCAACGGGTTGGTCGTGTACCTCGCCTATAACCTCGAGAAGGTGCTCCTCGGCAGGTTTTGCGGTCCCGAAGTTTTGGGCTTGTACAGTCGCGCCTACCAGTTGGTCAACATGCCGACAGACAACTTGAATTCCGCGATGGGAGGGGTCCTGCTGTCGACATTGTCGCGCGTCAAGGATGACCCAGAGCGGTTGAGAAGCTATTTCCTCAAGGGCTATTCCGTGCTTATCGCCGCCACTGTCCCTATCGCGGCGACCTTTGCCTTGCTCGCTGACGAGATCATTGCCGTCGTTCTGGGATCCCAATGGGGGAGCGTGGCCCCGATCTTCCGCCTGCTGGCTTCGACGGTCCTGACCCTCGCCATCATCAATCCACTCTGGCCGCTTCTTGTGTCGATGGGCCTGCTGCGCCGAAGCGTCAAGATGGTCATGGTGCTGGCGCCGATCATCACGACAGGGTACATCCTGGGCCTTCCTTGGGGGGCGATGGGGGTGGCGGCAGGATTTTCCATCGCTCTCGGGCTGTGGGCGATTCCGCACATCGCTTGGGCCGTGCACAACACCGGCGTGTCGCTCGCTGATATTTTGAGGGTGATCAGCCGCCCGATCATTTCTGCCATCGTTGCTACTGCTGTTGCCGCTTGGGCGGTCGGAGTCCTTCCGGGCGCCGCGCCCGCGCTGCTGCGCCTTATTGCTGGCATGACCGTACTCCTGGTTGTTTATGTCTTCGTTCTTCTACTTGTGATGAACCAAAAGGGGCTTTACCTGGATGTCTTGAAAGCAATGCGGCCGCGTGTTGCTCCTCAACCGGGCAAGTAGGGGCGGTCGAAAGATTGAGAAGGTGGCATTCAGCACCGTGCACTACGCACTCAAGACCTCGGCCTACACGATGATCAACTTGCGGCACTTCTGCAACTGATCCCACCGCTGGTCTAGACCATTCGACGACGGTGCGTTGCATCGCGTTGCGCTTTCGCTCGCGCCGCTCTTGACGAATCCACCCCTTCGCGGCGCCTAATGCCACCTCAAACTGCCATCCACGAGCGCACCTGCTGCTTGTCATTCGCCATCGACCACACTGGCGACTTCGTGCCGACCGAAACTCGCAACCCCTTGATGGGATGCGACACGTAGGCTCAGGGTACGCCGCATACCAGCGCACGCACAGCAGCGTCACCTCTAGCGGGTAAAGCAGAGCCTCTTGCGCAGGTTCGATGTCGTGAGCTGTATGTCCAACGGACGATCACCCAATTCTCGCCACAGCCGTTACTGCGACAGAGCCAGGAATCATCGGGTAAGCGAGCCAGTCGGCGCGTCACGCCGACACCCCCCTATGTTGCGGGGGCGAGTCCGTAGTGCAACGGATCAACACGTCGGTTATTGTTGTCGCAATTGTTTGCGGGAGCGGAGTACAGGCAGTCTAGGCTGAGTTCTCTCTGGAAGCTGCCAAGCTGAGCGAACCGACGTTGCTGGCCACGCTGGGCCGGAGCGCGTCATTCGCGTGTCATGGCTTTGGCGTGGCGAGTCGGGTTGGTGCCACGCGCGGTCGGCAATGCTTTATCCAGAGGTGCCTATGGATACCATCAGCCTGCGTGCAGCATCGCGGCTTGCCTTCTACGCGGCGGTGGCCCTCATCGTGTCCTGTGGAGGCGGCGATCCGCAGCACGACCGAGACGCCGACTCGCGAACAGCGCGTGCGCTGGCCGTCACGCCGCCGCCGACCTTCTTCCCCAATGTTTCAATCCCCGCCAATGCCAATACGTACGGCATGTGGTCGCCGGTCTACAACTGGCCGGAGGGCGTGGCGGTTCACGCAGTCATTCTTCCCGATGGCCATCTGCTGACCTTTGGCAGCACGGCGAGCGGATTCCAGACCGCGCACGTGAGCGTCGACATCTGGGACAGCACGGTTGCTCCGGACATGGGACACCTCACGCTGCCCAACAACACGGGCACGGATTTCTTCTGCAGTTCGAACGTCCTTTTGCCGCCCGATGGCGGCGGCGCGCCGCCGAAGGTCTTTATCGCCGGAGGGGACAACTGGACCGGATCGGTGACGACCAACGGCGCCAATCCGAACAGCAATGTGCTGGATCTAGGTACGAATACGCTGACGCGCCAGAGGGACATGCAGCGTCCGAGGTGGTACTCGACCTCCATCACGCTGGCCAATGGCGAGACCTACATCCAGGGCGGGACCGGCGGCACGGACCGTCCCGAGGTGCGGGGCGTGAATGGCGTGTTTCGTCTCCTCGGCGGAGCCGACACCTCATCGCTTGATTTCTGGTTTCCGCGCAACTACGCAGCTCCGGATGGACGCGTGTTCGGCTATGACAGTACGGGTCGGATGTACTACGTCGACACGAGCGGATCCGGCACCTTCACGTCGGCCGGCCAATTCGCGTCGCAATATGCGCACTACTCTGCCACCTCTGCAATGTTCCGCCCCGGCCGCATCCTCCAGGTCGGCGGCAATTCGAATGCAGCCGCGGTCATCGACATCAACGGCGCAGCTCCGGTATTGACGCCGACGCAGTCGCTGTCGGCGCAGCGGCAGTGGGCCAACGCAACGGTGCTTCCCGATGGAAAGGTCCTTGTTACGGGAGGATCCCAGAACGATACGTCGAACGACTCCACTGCCCCGCCGGTCAATCCCAGCTTCACGGCCGAAATCTGGAACCCCGTCAACGAGCAATGGCTGTTGGGCGCTTCGGCGGCCAAGGCCAGGGGCTACCACTCGACCGCCGTCCTGCTACCGGACGCTGCCGTGCTGGTGGCTGGAACCGGCGCACGCAATCCGGACAATCCCACGGTCAACCAGCTCAACGCCGAGATCTACTACCCCCCCTATTTCTTCGCCGCCAACGGCGTGAGGGCGTCGCGACCGATCATCGCGTCGGCACCGGACTGGGTGGACATCGGCAAGGTGATCGGCGTTTCGGTGGCCAACGCCGCCAGCGTGAGCCGCGTGACGCTGGTCAAGACCAGCGCGACCACCCACAGCTTCAACATGGACCAACGGTTCCTGGAGCTGACCTTCGCCGCCAATGGGCTGGACCTCTCCGTGCAGATGCCCGCGCACGCGCGCGATGCCACGCCGGGACACTACATGCTGTTCGTGTTCAACGAATCGGGCGTGCCCTCAGTGGCCAAGATCGTGCGCATGGGCATCGCCTCGGTGCCCGATCCGGCAGTGGTGCCCACGCTGGCCACTCCGCCGACACAGGTCAGCAACGTGGGAGCTTCGGCGACCTTGGCGCTCATTGCCAGCGATCCCAATGGCGATCCGCTCACCTACAGCGCCACCGGCCTTCCGCCGGGGCTGTCGCTGTACCCCACGAGCGGCGTGATCAGCGGCACGCCGACCAGCGCCGGGAACTACAGCGTGACGGCCACCGTGACGGACGGGGTCAACCTTGCCAGCGCCAACTTCCTGTGGACCATCAACGCCGTCAATGGCGTCGTAATCACCTCGCTGCAGCCCGCCGCTAACACGCTGGCGGGAACCTCGGCCTCCTTCACCGCGAGCACCCAGGGAGGGACCAACGTCATCTATCGCTGGAACTTCGGTGACGGTACCGGCGACACACCGTGGTCTCCCACGGGCACGGTGAGTCACACGTATGCGAATCCGGGAACCTATTCCGTGACGCTCAGCGTCAACGACGACAGCCTCGTGCTCCAGTCGCGCACCTTCCTTCAGACGGTGGCGTTGCCTGCCACAGCCAACAAGCCGAGCGCCTCCAGCAACATCGTCATCCAGAGCCCCACTGGCAGCGACCCGCGGCTGTGGGTCGTCAACCAGGACAACGACAGTGTCAGCGTCTTCAACACCGTGACTCGCGCCAAGCTGGCCGAGATCGCCGTAGGCAGCGCCCCGCGATCCATCGCCGTGGCCGCCAACGGGCTGATCTGGGTCACCAATAAGCGCAGCGACTCCATCAGCGTCATCGATCCGGCCACCAACGCCGTGGTGAACACAGTCGCGCTGCCCAGAGCGTCGCAACCCTTCGGCATCGTGATGTCGCCGTCCACCGCGCAGGCGTTCGTGGTGCTGGAGGCAACGGGCCAGCTTTTGAAATTCGACACCGGCTCTGGGGCGCAGCTTGGCGCCGTGTCCGTAGGGCCAAACCCGCGTCACGTGTCAATCAACGCCGATAGGACGAACGTCTACGTGTCGCGTTTCATCACCCCGCCGCTGCCCGGCGAGAGCACCGCCACGGTCAGCCCCACACCGGGCAACGGTGCCGAGGTCGTCGTCGTCAACGCGGGCTCCATGGGTGTCGTGAGCACGATCGTGCTGCAGCACAGCGACAAACCCGACCTGGAAAACCAGGGCCGGGGCATTCCGAACTACCTGGGCGCAGCCACCATCTCGCCCGACGGCACGCAAGCCTTCGTGCCATCCAAGCAGGACAACATCAAGCGCGGCATGCTGCGCGACGGCACGGGGCTGAACTTCCAGAACACCGTGCGCGCCATCAGCTCGCGCATTGTCCTGGCCACCGGCCAGGAAGACCTGAGCAAGCGCGTCGACCACGACAACGCCAGCGTTGCCAGTGCTGGCGCGTACGACACCCGCGGCGTTTACCTGTTCGTCGCGCTGGAGACCAGCCGGGAGGTGGCTGTCGTCGACGCCTTCTCAGGTTCCCAGGTGATGAGATTCGACGTGGGCCGTGCGCCGCAAGGGCTGGTGGTATCCGGCGACGGCAAGACGCTGTATGTCAACAACTTCATGGACCGCACGGTGGGGGTGTACGACCTGCAGCCCTTGCTGTCCAACGGCCAGCTCAGTGTGCCGCTGGTGGCCATGCTCTCGCCGGTCGGCGCGGAAAAGCTTGCCGCCCAGGTGCTGCTCGGAAAGCAGCTTTTCTATGACGCGCGAGATGTCCGACTCGCGCGCGACCGCTACATGAGCTGCGCCACCTGCCACAACGACGGAGGCAATGACGGGCGCACCTGGGACTTCACCGGCCAGGGCGAGGGCCTGCGCAATACCATCGCCCTACGCGGGCGCGCCGGTGCACAGGGGCTGCTGCACTGGAGCGGCAATTTCGACGAGGTGCAAGACTTCGAGGGCCAGATCCGGGCGCTGTCCGGGGGCACGGGCCTCATGAGCGACACAGCCTTCAACACTGGAACTCGCTCCCAACCCCTTGGCGATCTCAAGGCCGGTATCAGCACCGATCTCGATGCGCTGGCCGGCTATGTGGCCTCGCTCAACACCTTCGAACCCAGTCCGTATCGCACCGCCAGCGGCACCCTGACCGCCACGGGAAGCGCAGGCCGGGCTGTGTTCCAGGCGCAAAACTGCGTGAATTGCCACGGTGGCACCGCTTTCACCGCCTCCGCTTCGCTGGGCCTGCAGAACATCGGCACGCTCAAGCCAAGCAGCGGGCAGCGACTCGGCGCGCCGCTCACTGGCATCGACATCCCCACCCTGCGCGATGTCTGGCGCACTGCGCCATACCTGCACGATGGCTCGGCCACCACGTTGGGGGATGCGGTGACCGCACACAACGGAGTGAACATCACCAGCGCCGATCTGGCGTCCCTGGTTCAGTACCTCAAGGAAATTGGCTCGGACGAGCCCGTGGCCCTGTATTCCGCGAGCGCTGGTCTGGTGGCCGCCTACGGCTTCAACGAAGGGACGGGCGCCGTGCTGGCCGACCTCTCGGGCAACGGCAACAATGGCACGATCAGCAACGCGACGTGGACCACGGCGGGCAAGTACGGCAGCGCATTGACGTTCAACGGCACGAACGCAGTCGTGACTGTGCCCAACGCCAGCTCGCTGCAGCTCACCACGGGCATGACACTGGAGGCATGGGTGTTCCCGACGTCCGCGCCCGCGGGCTGGCGTGCGGTGGTGGACAAGAACGTCGACGGCTACTACCTGATGGCATCCTCGGACCAGAGCAATCGCCCCGCTGTTGGAGGCACCTGGGCGGCAGGCAATCGGAATGCGACGGGCCCATCGACCCTGGCGACGAATATCTGGACGCATCTGGCGGCCACCTTCGACGGAGCCACCATTCAGATCTACGTCAATGGGGTGCAGGTCGCCAACGCGCCGCAAACCACCTCGCTGGTGACCACCAGCGGAACCTTGCAAATCGGCGGCGACAGCTATCCCGGCGAATTCTTCGCCGGGCTCATCGACGAAGTGCGCATCTACAACCGCGCTCTCAGCACTGCGGAGATTGGCGCCGACATGAACACACCGCTAACGCCGGTGGCCGACATCACGCCGCCGGTGTTGAGCAACGGACAGCCTGGCGGAACGCTGGCCGGGGGCACGACACAGGCCACGCTGAGCCTGACTAGCAACGAAAACGCCACGTGCCGCTACAGCACCATCGCAGGCACTGCCTACACATCGATGACCAGCGCCTTCAGTACCACGGGTGGCACGACGCACTCCACGCCGGTCAGCGGGTTGGCCAATGGGCAGACCTACCGCTATTACGTGCGCTGCCAGGACAGCTCGGGCAATGCCGATACAGCCGACTTCACGATCAGCTTCTCTGTTGCCTCACCCGACGCCACGCCGCCCACCGTCAGCATCAGTGCACCATCCGCCGGGGCCACGGTGACAGGCTCGGTCACCGTGAGCGCGAGCGCCAGCGACAACGTCGGCGTGGCGGGAGTGCAGTTCCTGCTCGATGGCGCCCCCCTCGGGGCCGAGGTGACCGC
>Ga0136846_1229004_pt1 | contig 46065 bp, 43 predicted proteins | sample HopSoiMetagenom2_FD_96841 | JGI IMG/M metagenome (GOLD analysis project Ga0136846, IMG submission 96841) | Grasslands soil microbial communities from Hopland, California, USA - 2 Assembly 2016 (version 4) | ecosystem: Environmental > Terrestrial > Soil > Grasslands | place: USA: Hopland...
CAGTACCTCACACCGCTGGTGCTGGGCCAGGACCCCTGGGACTACGAATACCTGTGGCAGCGCATGTACCGCAGCACCCACGCCTGGGGCCGCAAGGGCGTCACCATGGCGGCGATCTCGGCAGTCGACCTGGCGATCTGGGACATCCTGGGCAAGTCGGTGAACAAGCCGGTGTTCAAGCTGCTCGGCGGCCGCACCAAGGAAAAGATTCCCTGCTACTACTCCAAGCTCTACCGCACCGACATCAAGGCCATGCAGGACGAGGCGCAAAAATACCTGGACCAAGGCTTCACCATGTTCAAGTCGCGCTTTGGCTATGGCCCCGCGCATGGCACCAAGGGCGTTTCTGAAAACCTCAAGGCTGTCGAAGCGATTCGCGAAGTCATCGGCTACGACAACGACCTGATGATGGAGTGCTACATGGGCTGGAACCTGGAGTACGCCAAACGCATGCTGCCCAAGCTGGAGAAATTCCAGCCGCGTTGGGTCGAAGAACCGGTGATTGCCGACGACATCGACGGCTACGCCGAACTCAATCAGCTCACCAGCATCCCGATCTCTGGCGGCGAGCATGAGTTCAGCCTCTATGGCTTCAAGCAGCTGCTCGACAAAAAAGCCGTGTCCGTCGTGCAGTACGACACCAACCGCGTGGGCGGCATCACGGCGGCGCACAAGATCAATGCACTGTGCGAGGCCTACAGCGTGCCGGTAATTCCGCATGCCGGGCAGATGCACAACTACCACCTGACCATGAGCACCCTCGCCTCGCCCATGAGCGAATACTTCCCCATGTTTGACGTGGAAGTCGGCAACGAACTGTTCTATTACATCTTTGACGGTGAGCCTGTGGCTGAAAACGGTTTCCTGCAACTCGACGACAACAAGCCCGGCCTGGGCCTGACGATGAAGACCGAGTTCCTCAAAGACTTCAACATCGTCGAGTAAGCAGCATGGCAGCCAGATACCAGGGCGTGTTTCCGGTGGTGCCCACCACCTTCACCGACGCGGGCGAATTGGACCTGGAAAGCCAGAAGCGCTGCGTTGATTTCATGATCGATGCGGGCTCGACGGGCTTGTGCATCCTGGCCAACTTCTCGGAGCAGTTTGTGCTGTCCGATGATGAGCGTGAAGTGCTCACGGCCGCCATCCTCAAGCACGTGGCTGGCCGTGTGCCGGTGATCGTGACGACCACGCACTTCGGCACCAGGGTGTGTGCCGAGCGCAGCCGCCGCGCGCAAGACCTGGGTGCGGCCATGGTGATGGTGATGCCGCCTTATCACGGCGCCACCATCCGCGTGACGGAAGAAAAGATCTACGAATTCTTCGCCACGCTGTCGGCGGCGATTGACATTCCCATCATGATCCAGGACGCACCTGTCAGCGGCACCACGCTGTCGGCGCTTTTTCTGGCGCGCATGGCCAAAGAGATCCGCAATGTTGCCTATTTCAAGATAGAGACGCCAGGCGCGGCCTCCAAGCTGCGTGAGCTGATCCGCCTGGGCGGCGATGCGATTGAGGGCCCCTGGGATGGTGAAGAAGCCATTACCCTGCTGCCCGACCTGGAAGCCGGCGCAACCGGTGCGATGACGGGCGGCGGCTATCCGGATGGCATACGCAAGATCATGGATGCGTGGGTGGCCGGCAAGCGCGACGACGCCGTTGCCGAGTACACGCGCTGGCTGCCGCTGATCAATTACGAGAACCGCCAAGGGGGAATCCTCACGGCCAAGGCACTGATGAAAGAAGGCGGCGTGATCGCCTGTGAGGCGCCGCGCCACCCATTTCCGGCCATGCACCCCGAGGTGCGCAAGGGCTTGATCGCCACCGCGCGGCGGCTAGACCCGATGGTGCTACGCTGGGGAAAGTAGGCGGCATGGGCGGCGGTCCCTACACCCCTCTGTTCTAACCGCTCTGCTCCGCCAGTTCTATCCCTTCTTCTCCCTCGTTCTCTCTCCCTCTCTCTCCTTATCCCTTCCCTTCCAGGCTCTCCCCTTTTCAGGACAATCATGCCCCTCAGGGAAACACTCTTGCTGGTGCAGAAATGCGCCCATACCTTCAGCTTTTACGACCTCGCCACCGGCCGGGCGGAAAAGCACATCGTGCTGCCCAACTTTCCGCACGAGTTCACCGTGGACCCGGTGCGCGGGCTGGCGTATGTGGGCCACTACGGGATAGAGACCGCCAGCCATCTCGGCGACATGGGCGGGCACTCGGTGTTTGTCATTGACCTGGCGCAGCAACAGCATGTGGCCACGCTGAACCTGTGGCCGTATTACCGGCCGCATGGCCTGACGGTGGACAGCCTGGGCCGCCTCTTCGTGATGTCGGAGGCGCACAACGTACTGTTGCGCTTTTCAGACCCGGCGAAGGTGCATGTGCCGGACCTGGCGGTGCCCTCAGGCGGCTACAAAACCCATCTGTTCGCGCTGACGAAAGACGCGCAGACGGCTTACGCGCTGAACCTGTTGTCCAACACCGTCACCAAAATCAAGCCCAACGACCCGACGTTCGCACCGGTGGCCATGGTGCCGGGCCCCGTGCCCGAAGGCAATGTGCTGTCGGCGGATGAGTCGCTTCTCTACGTCGCCAACCGCGGCGACGACACCATCGTGGCGGTCGACACGGCCAGCATGAAAGTCGTCGCCTCCGGCAAAACGCGGCGCGACCCCAACCGTGTCTACCGCTTCCAAGGTGCACAGGGGCAAGACCTGCTGCTCACCACCAACTCGGGCGAACACTCGCTGTCGGTGTTCGGCACCGACCTGCAGGAGCAGCGCTGCTTTGCCTTGCCCAGCAACCCGCTGGCACTGTCCTTCCACCCGGTGGACAGGGCCGTTTACATCTCGTTCCAGGACGACACGGTGCGCCGCCTCAGCCTCGATACTTTTGAATTCGGGCAGGAGATCAAGACCTTGCGCGAGCCCGATTCTTCTTACGTCTGGCGGCGTTAAGCTAACCCAGGCACGGCCCCTCCATCCGCCATGAAGCTTGTCGACGCCCATCACCATCTGTGGGACCTGTCGCGGGGACATTACCCCTGGCTGCAGGAAGCCTACGACCCGCAGGCCTTTTTTCTGGGCGATTACAGCCCGATCTGCCAGGACTTCCTGGCGCCCGATTACCGCGCCGCGGCGGGGCCCTGCGAGGTGGTCGCGACCGTGCATGTAGAGGCCGAACGCAACCGCCATGAGCAGCTCGCCGAAACCGCCTGGCTGCATGAAGTGCATGCGGTGCATGGCTTTCCCAACGCCGTGGTCGCCCATGCATGGTTTGACAGGCCTGACAGCGAAGAATGCCTGTTGGCGCAGTCGCGCTTTCCGCTGGTCCGGGGCATACGCAGCAAGCCGGTGACCTCCGCCTCGCCGGCGCACAGCGTGAAGGGCCAGGCCGGCACCATGCAGGACGAGGCCTGGCTGCGCGGCTTCTCGCTGCTCGAGAAATACCAGCTGCGCTGGGACCTGCGCGTGCCGGCCTGGCACCTGCCTGAGGCGGCCGAGGTGGCGGCCCTGTTTCCCAAGGTGCCCATCGTCCTCAACCACCACGGCTTTGCCTGGGACCGCAGCGAGGAAGGCCTTCAACGCTGGCGCGGCTGGATGGAAACGCTGGCCCGGCAGGACAACGTGCACGTCAAGCTTTCGGAGTTCGGCCTGCGCGACCGGCCTTGGGATCTCCAGCAAAACGCGCGAATTGTGTATGAAACGATTGCAATTTTTGGATGGCAACGCTGCATGTTCGCCAGCAACTTTCCGGTGGCCGGCCTGCGCATCAGTTACCCGGACCTGGTTGGCAGTGTGGCCGGTATGCTGACCCACCTGCCGGGTCACCAGCAACATGCGATGATGTGCGATAACGCCCTGCGTTTTTATGCGATGGATGTGACGCCGCCCTTGTGAGACCGCTTTTGTGAAACGGCCTGCGCGCCCACCTCGTCCTTTCGTCATTCATGAATCAAGTTCAACTCCTGGAAGCACACCCATGACCACAAAACACGACAACCTCATCAACGGCCAATGGCTGGCCGGCAACAGCTACAGCCCCAACCTGAACCCCAGCAACCTGGCCGACGTGATCGGTGAGTACACGCAGGCCGATGCGGCCGGCCTGGATGCGGCAGTGCAGGCAGCGCAGGCGGCCTTCCCGGCCTGGTCCACCTCGGGCATCCAGGCGCGCTCGGACGCGCTCGACAAGATCGGCACCGAAATCCTCGCTCGCCGCGAAGAGCTGGGCACCCTGCTCTCGCGCGAAGAAGGCAAAACCAAACCTGAAGGCATTGGCGAAGCCACGCGCGCCGGCCACATCTTCAAGTTCTTCGCGGGTGAATGCCTGCGCCTGTCGGGCGAGACCATGCCTTCGGTGCGGCCCGGCATCGGCGTGGAAATCACGCGTGAGCCCGTGGGCGTGGTCGGGCTGATCACACCGTGGAACTTCCCGATTGCCATCCCGGCCTGGAAGATCGCGCCGGCACTGGCATTCGGCAACTGCGTGGTGCTGAAGCCCGCCGACCTGGTGCCCGGCAGCGCCTGGGCACTGGCTGAAATCATCTCGCGCTCCGGCATTCCGGCCGGCGTGTTCAACCTGGTCATGGGCCCCGGCCGCGTGATCGGCGATGCACTGGTCAACCACCCCGGCGTGAACGCCATCAGTTTTACCGGCTCGGTCGGTGTGGGCGGCCGCATTGCCGAGGCCTGCGCGAAGAACCTCAAGAAGGTACAGCTTGAGATGGGCGGCAAGAACCCGCAGGTCATCCTGGACGACGCCGACCTGACGCAGGCCGTGGAGCTGAGCGCGCAAAGCGCCTTTTATTCGACCGGCCAGCGCTGTACGGCGTCGAGCCGCCTCATCGTCACCGACGGCATCTACCCGGCCTTCGTCAAAGCCCTGCAAGAGCGCATGGCCCGCATCAAGGTCGGCGACGCCCTCACCGCCGGCACCGACGTGGGCCCGGTATCGTCGCAGGCGCAGCTCGAGCAGGACTTGAGCTACATCGAAATCGGCAAGGCCGAGGGCGCGACCATGGCGTTTGGCGGTGCGCGCATCCCTTGCCATACCGGCAGCGGCGCCGAAGGTTATTACATGCAGCCTGCCCTCTTCAGCGAAAGCACGGCCGGCATGCGCATCAACCGCGAAGAAATCTTCGGCCCGGTTGCCAGCATCATCCGCGTGAAAGACTACGAAGCCGCCCTGGCCGCCGCCAACGACACGCCCTTCGGCCTGTCAGCCGGCATCGCCACCACCAGCCTTAAATACGCCACCCACTTCAAGCGCCACAGCCAGGCCGGCATGGTGATGGTGAATTTGCCGACGGCGGGTGTCGACTACCACGTGCCCTTTGGCGGCCGCAAGGGCTCCAGCTACGGCCCGCGCGAGCAGGGCAAGTACGCGCAGGAGTTTTTCACGACGGTGAAGACGGCCTATACGCTGGCCTGATCGACCAGCGCCAGCAGCTCAGGCAGGCAGCGGGTGGCGAGATCAAAGCGCGCCAGCATGGCCTGGCGCGCAGCCTCACCCAAGTGCGCATGGGCGGCCGGGTTGGCAAGGACGCACGCGGCAGTATCGGCCAGCGCCTGCACGTCAAAGAAGTCAAACAGCAGCCCGTTAACCCCATGCTCAATGACTTCCTCGACAGGCGCGGTGCGGCTGGCGACCACCACGCAGCCCGCGCTCATGGCTTCCAGGCAACTCCATGACAGGACAAAAGGGTAAGTCAGGTAAACGTGGCACCGGGAAACCTGCAGCAGCTGGAGATAGCTGGCATAGGGCAGCTTCCCCACAAAATGAACGCGCTCTGCCGGCAGTTGATCACCCGCTTCGCGGAGCATCGCGTCTCGCCATGTTCCACCGCCCACCGGTTTGGCGCCGTAGCTCACGTCGTCGCCACCCACCAGCACACAGTGCGCATGCGGACGGGCCCGCAGAATGGCAGGCAAGGCCCGCATAAAGATGTGAAAACCGCGGTAGGGCTCCAGGTTGCGGTTGACGAAAGTCAGGACTTCGTCGCCAGGCCTGAATTGCCGGCCATCCGGCAGGGCAAACCGGGCTTCGGGTTCGGGCCTGGCAAGCGTTGTATCAATGCCGTCGTGAATGACCTGTATCCTGGCGCGATATTCCTTGGGCACTTGGTCACGCTGCCATTGCGTGGGTGCGTAAGCCGTATCCGCGACGCTGAGTGCGTGCATCAAGGCCGTGTTCTTCAAGCGCAGTGCCGAGCGCGCGGCCAGGCTTGCCGCGTAAAACTCCGGATCAAAATCGTAGTCACTGCCTTGTGCAGCGTAGTAGAACTCGGAGAAAACCATGAGCCTGGCTTGTGGCCAGACATCTTTGCAAAAAAGCGCCTCACCCCAACCAGGGTGGGCAATGATGAGGTCAGGAACAAAGCCTTTGCCGGCAAGTTGCTGCATCGCCTGCGCACATGCCATGCCGCGGAGCAGCTTGACTTCAAAATCCCGGGCCATCGGCAATTGGCTGGCGGCTTTCAAGGGGGCCGGCTGGTAGCGAACCACCTGAACACCCTCAACTGGCCGGGGAGTGATGCCAAGGCCCAAAACCTCGTGTCCCTGCGCCGCCAATGCCCTGGCCACATGAACGAATTGCCCGGGAAAATTCTGATGGATAAAAAGATAGCGCCGCCGCGAGGGAGTGGCCGGCTGCAATGAGGGGGTGCCAGTGCCTTGAGGGGATGGGATCTTGGACTTCATGGGAGAGATTACGGATTACGGCAGTAGCTTGGTCAAAGAAAAAGGTTTCACATGATGGCGAGTTAATCCTTAGAGGGCAAGGACCCGCTACTCGCTTGTGATCGGCGCGCAACCAGCAGAACGCAGGTGTTCTGCCTCCGGCTGGCCTGACCAGCGCGGAGTTAGACTGCCCATGACGCCGGCATCTCCTGGCTCGCTCACATCAATCAGAACGATGCACACCCTGCTTTCTATCCGCAATGCCCCGAAAATATTCTCCGCGCTGACCGCCGCGTATTTCATCACCAGCCTCGGCCACTTCAGCCACAACGCCGAGTTCATCTGCGAGTACCCCAACCTACCGGCTTGGCTGACCCGCGCGCAGGTCTATGCGGTGTGGGCGGGCATCACTTCGGTGGGCGTGGTCGGCCTGCTGCTGATGCGCAAGAAATTCATGGCGACCGGCCTGCTGCTGATGGCTGTGTACGCGGCGATGGGCTTTGACGGCCTGGGCCACTATGCACTGGCTCCCATCGAGTTTCACCCTCTGGTCGCCAACGTCACCATTCTTTCGGAAGTGGTTGCTGCCGCGCTTTTGTTACCGGTGGTGTTGTGGTTCCTGGCGTTGCATATGCTTCGTCACGTCAGAACCTTTCGCAAAGAATGCCCATGAGATCCATCACTGAGCAGGAACGCCCGTTGGTGGAATTTTTGACAACGCTTGCGGGTCTCAGCGTGCCTGTCTCAAGCCTCAAGGTGCAGTCAATGAACGATGGAGGTATGGGAAGCCTTTTGATCGGTCCCGGCTTGGTCTCGCAAAAATACGGCTCCACGGCAGGGACATGCCACTTTCAAGATGCGGATGGCAGTCTGGTTGAAGCCTGCCTGAATCTCGACCAACACGGGCAGGCTTTTGAAATTGACGTCTGGAAAGTTAATTTCGAACAGCTGCTTCGGTGGCCTCAAAAGCGCGAGATTGTGGCAGGGCTGTCAAGCGGTTCAAGCAAATCCTGAACTCAAAGGCCCAAAGTGCTCACGCCGGATGAGCGAGCCCGCCTGATGCAGGCCGTCGAGGTTTCTTAGCCAGTTTTACGGAATGCTATCGATTTAGTAGCTACTCGTCCACGTCGGTAAAGGGCTACAGCCACTTTTTTCTTAAAAATCTCAGGAGCGCACCGTGTCGGCCACGCGCTCGGCGCAGCGCTTGGCCTGGCCCGCATCGCGCGCCTCGACCATCACTCGCAGCAGCGGCTCGGTGCCGCTGGCGCGTATCAGAATGCGGCCTGAGTCACCCAGTTCACCTTCAACGATCTTGGTCATGTCGGCAAGCTGCTTGCTGCTCTTCCAGTCCTGGCCGGGCTTGAGGCGCACGTTGATCAGCGTCTGCGGGAACAACACCACCTCGGCGAGCAATTGCGCAATGGTCTTGCCGCTGCGCACGCAAGCCTGCAGCACCTGCAGGGCGCTGATGAGGCCGTCGCCGGTGGTGTGTTTGTCGAGCGCCAGCAAATGGCCGGAGCCCTCGCCGCCCAGCAGCCAGCCGCGCTTGTCGAGCTCTTCGAGCACATAGCGGTCGCCGACCTTGGCGCGAACGAACTCCACGCCTTTTTTCTTGAGGGCCACTTCCACGGCCATATTGGTCATCAGCGTGCCGACGGTGCCGGGCACTTTCTCGCCGCGCGCCAGGCGCTCGTTGACCATAAGGAACAGCACTTCGTCGCCGTTGAAGAGGCGGCCGTCGGCATCTACCATTTGCAGGCGGTCGGCATCACCGTCGAGTGCGATGCCGTAGTGGGCCTTGTTGGCCCTGACGGCCTTGATCAGCGCATCGGGATGCGTGGCGCCGACCTCGTGGTTGATGTTCAGGCCGTCGGGCGAGCAGCCGATGGCGATGACCTCGGCGCCGAGCTCATGGAACACCAGGGGCGCGATGTGATACGCCGCGCCGTGGGCGCCATCGACCACGATCTTCAAGCCCTTGAGGGTGAGGTCATTGGCGAATGTGCTTTTGCAAAACTCGATGTAGCGGCCTGCGGCGTCGTCCAGGCGGCGGGCTTTGCCCAGGCTGGGTGAATCGGCCCATACAGGCGGCTCTTCTAGCGCGGCTTCGACGGCCAGTTCCCAGGCATCGTCGAGCTTGGTGCCTTGGGCGCTGAAAAACTTGATGCCGTTGTCGGGGTAGGCGTTGTGGCTGGCGCTGATGACCACGCCCAGGCTGGCACGCTGTGCCCTCGTGAGGTAGGCCACGCCCGGCGTAGGTAGGGGGCCGAGCAGCACCACATCGACGCCGGCGGAGTTAAAGCCCGACTCCAGCGCGCTTTCGAGCATGTAGCCGGAAATGCGGGTGTCTTTGCCGATCAGCACGGTGGGGCGGGATTCGGTGCGGCGCAGCACGCGGCCCACGGCGTGCGCCAGGCGCAACACGAAGTCGGGTGTGATGGGCGCCTGGCCCACCGTGCCGCGAATGCCGTCGGTGCCGAAGTATTTTCTGGTCATGGTTTGTCCCTTTGGAGCTTGTTGTTCTGGAAAATGTGGGGCTATTTTAGGTGGGCGCGCCATGCCCCCGTGTCAGTCAAAGCCTCTGAACCTTTAGACCTCTAAACAACGTCCTGGCGTGCAGCGGACCAGACCTTCAGCGCCTGCACCGTTTCTTTCACGTCATGCACCCGCACGATACGGGCACCGCGGTCCACCGCCAGCAAGGCCGCCGCCACACTGGGCACCATGCGGTCAGCCACATCGAGCTGGGCTACGGCCGCAAGCGAGGTGCCAGTCACGGCGGCCAACGAGGACTTGCGCGACCAGGCGGCCAGCAGCGGGTAGCCGGCGGCCAGAAACTCCCGTTGGCGGGCCAGCAGCGCGAAGTTTTGCGCCACGGTTTTACCGAAACCCACGCCTACGTCCAGCACTATGCGGGACTTGTCGACACCCACCGCCTGCAGTCCGGCAGCAGCCGCTTTCAGGAAGGCCTGCACCTGCGGCACCACGTCACCCTCCATGGGCGCGACCTGCATGGTCTGAGGCTCGCGGTGCATGTGCATCAGGCAAACGCCGCAGCTGGGGTGGCTAGCCACGGCTTCGACAGCACCCGGCTTGCGCAGGGCCCAGATGTCGTTGATGATGTCGGCGCCCAGGTCCAGCACTGCCTGCATGACTTCCGGTTTGTAGGTGTCTATCGAAAGCGGCACGCCCAGCTTGACCGCATGGCGCACCACCGGCAGCACGCGCGCGAGTTCCTCTTCCAGCGGCACGGGCGGCGCGCCGGGGCGGCTGGACTCTCCGCCAACATCCAGCATGTCGGCGCCGTCACGCAGCAGCCTGTCGCAGTGCTTCAAGACGCTGGCGAAACTGCCGTCCTGGGTGAAGTACTTGCCGCCGTCCGAAAACGAATCCGGCGTGACATTCACGATGCCCATGACGCGGGGCTGCGACAGGTCAATTTGGAAGCGGGAGGTTTGCCAGATCATTAGCTGTCTTCGGAAATAAAAAACCGGGGACTGGCCCCGGTTATATACGACTGACTGGCAGCCACTGCTTGTATGTTCCTCAGGCCACTGTCGGCGATGGATCAGTGCTGACAGCCGGTGTGCCGCCTGTAGGTCCGCCGCCACCGCCCACCGACGAATTACGCGGTGTCCAGTCCTTGGGCGGGCGCGGCTCCTTGCCGGCCATGATGTCGTCAAGCTGGTCCATATCGATGGTCTCCCATTCGAGCAGGGCCTTGGCCATGGCGTGCATCTTGTCCTGGTTGTCTTCGATCAGCTTGCGCGCCAGGGCGTATTGCTGGTCGATGATGCGGCGCACTTCGGCGTCTACCTTTTGCAGGGTCGACTCGCTCATGTTGTTGGTTTTGGTGACCGAACGGCCCAGGAAGACTTCGCCCTCGTTTTCGGCATAGACCATGGGGCCCAAGGCTTCCGTCATGCCATAGCGGGTGACCATGTCTCGGGCCAACGCGGTGGCGCGCTCGAAGTCGTTGCTGGCGCCGGTCGTCATCTGGTTCATGAAGACTTCTTCGGCGATGCGGCCACCGAACAGCATGCTGATCTGGCTGAGCATGTATTCGCGGTCATAGCTATAGCGGTCTTGCGCCGGCAGGCTCATCGTCACGCCCAGTGCACGGCCGCGCGGGATGATGGTGACCTTGTGGACCGGGTCGCACTTGGGCAGCATCTTGCCGATCAGGGCGTGGCCGGACTCGTGATACGCCGTATTGCGGCGCTCTTCTTCGGGCATGACCATGCTCTTGCGCTCGGGGCCCATGAGGATCTTGTCCTTGGCCTTTTCGAAATCCTGCATCTCGACGGTACGCGCGTTGCGGCGTGCGGCCATCAGGGCGGCTTCATTGCAAAGATTGGCCAGATCGGCGCCGGACATGCCGGGCGTGCCGCGGGCGATCACGCCGGGGCTGACGTCCTGGCCGAGCGGCACCTTGCGCATGTGCACATTCAGGATCTGCTCACGGCCGCGGATGTCAGGCAGCGTGACGTAGACCTGGCGGTCAAAACGGCCGGGGCGCAGCAAAGCTGCGTCCAGGATGTCAGGGCGGTTGGTGGCAGCCACCACGATCACGCCGACATTGGTTTCAAAGCCGTCCATCTCGACCAGCATCTGGTTGAGGGTTTGTTCGCGCTCGTCATTGCCGCCGCCCAGGCCGGCACCGCGCTGGCGGCCGACCGCGTCGATTTCATCGATGAAGATGATGCAGGGCGCGTTCTTCTTGGCGTTGTCGAACATGTCACGCACACGTGATGCGCCCACACCGACAAACATTTCGACAAAGTCGGAGCCGGAAATCGAGAAGAAAGGTACTTTGGCTTCGCCCGCAATGCTCTTGGCCAGCAGGGTTTTACCGGTGCCCGGGGGACCTACGAGCAGCAGGCCGCGCGGAATGCGCCCGCCCAGTTTCTGGAATTTCTGCGGGTCTTTCAGGAAGTCGACCACTTCCTTGACTTCTTCCTTGGCTTCATCGCAACCGGCGACGTCGGCAAAGGTAACCGGGTTGGTGGACTCGTCGAGCAAGCGCGCCTTGGACTTGCCGAAGCTGAAGGCTCCGCCCTTGCCGCCGCCCTGCATCTGGCGCATGAAATAAATCCACACGCCGATCAGCAGCAGCATGGGGCCCCAGCTGATCAGCAGGGAGGTGAGCAATGAGGTTTCTTCGCGGGGCTTGACGTCGAACTTGACGTCGTTGGCGATCAGGTCGCCGACCAGGCCGCGGTCGAGGTAGGTGGCGGTAGTGCGGACTTTCCGGTCATCGACAGTGGTAGCCGAGATTTCGGTGCCGCCCTGGCCTTCGGCGATGGTCGCCTGCTTGATGCGCTTGCCGCGCACCTCTTCGAGGAATTCGGAGTAACCCAGGTAGTTGGAACCGGCGCCACCACGTGTATCAAATTGCTTGAAGACGGTGAACAGCACCATGGCGATAACCAGCCAGATTGCAATTTTGGAAAACCACTGATTGTTCAAGGACTACTCCGGTATAAGAACAAAAGTCACATGCGCCTGATTTTAGGCGTTTCAAGGGCAAAAACCGCGTATTGAGGCTCCGGCCCTTGGTTTGAAGCGGGTTTAGGTGATATTTGCCGCTCTGATGTCTCAGGATGCACTCATTGTGGCTCTTCTACGCGCTTTTTCAGCCCTCGCCCGATCAGAAAGGTTTCTGATGAGCCCGGCCGCGACGCCTTGGGCTTAAGGGGTTTCACCACCTTGAAGGTATCCCGGAACAGCTTGACCAGCTGGTCATAGCCACTGCCGTGGAACAGCTTCACCACCAGCGTGCCGTCCGGCTTCATGCGGTTCTGGGCAAATTCCACCGCCAGCTCGATCAGGTGGGCAATACGCGCCGCATCGGCCGACTCAATACCTGACAAGTTGGGCGCCATGTCGGAGATGACAAGGTCCACCCGGATCTGCCCTTCAGGCGTGGCCAGGGCCGCTTCAAGCTGCTGCAGCACCTCGGCTTCGCGGAAGTCGCCCTGGATAAAGGTCACGCCCTCAATCGGCTCCATCGGCAGCAAATCGAGCCCGATGATGCGGCCATTCAGCGTGCCCGCCGCCGCGCCTGTGGGCGATAGCCGGCGCCGCACATACTGGCTCCAGGCGCCCGGCGTGCTGCCCAGGTCGACCACGCAATCGCCCGGTTTGACCAGGCCAAAGGTTTCGTCGATTTCCTTGAGTTTGTAGGCGGCGCGGGCCCGGTAGCCCTCTTTCTGGGCGAGCTTCACGTAGGGATCGTTGATGTGGTCGTGCAGCCACGCTTTGTTGACCTTTTTCCCCTTGCCGCCAGCCTTTGCGGCGGCTTTCCCGGCCGCTTTGGCTGCGGCTTTGGCGTCGGTCTGGACGCCGGGCTTGAAATCGGTCTTGGCATTTACTTTCATGGGGCCTATTGTCCTCTTCCGGACTCGCCCGATAATTGGGGCATGGCTCAAATACAACTTACCCCCGCCCAGCGCAAGGATCACCGCGCCGATGCCCACCACCTCAACGCCGTGGTGATGATCGGCTCCGACGGCCTCACCGCTGCCGTCAAGAAAGAAACCGACGCGGCGCTCAACGCCCACGGGCTGATCAAGGTGCGGGTGCAATCCGACGACCGCGCCGGCCGTGAGGAGATCTTCCAGGCCCTGGCCGACGAACTCAATGCCGCGCCCATCCAGCACATCGGCAAGCTGCTGGTGCTGTGGCGGCCCATGCCGCCCAAGGAAAAAAAGGTCAACGAAGACCGCATGCCCGGCCCTCGCGACGTCAAGGTTTTGAAGAACAGTTCCCGCTATGGCCAGCGCCCCGAGGTGAAAACCCTGCGCGTGCTGGGCAACCAGCGCCTCACGCCCGGCGGCACCGTCAAGCGCGCCAAAAAGCCGCAACTGAAAAGCGCCAAGAAAAGCGCACAAGGCTGATGCGCCCTGCCCTGCGGCCCGCAAAAAGGCCGGGGGCAATCGCTTCGATAGCGACATTCTTCTGGCCGCACGGCCGCCAGGCCTTAGATTCGAGACTTTCGCCCACAGCTACACGTCATGACCAATCCCCTTCTCGATTTTTCCGACCTCCCGCTGTTTGACCGCATTCAGCCCGAACACGTGGCCCCTGCCCTTGACGAATTGCTGGCCAAGGCCGAAACGGCGCTGGAAGAAGTCACGGCGGCGGACTTTCCGGCCACTTGGGCCGGCATCGCCCGGGTGCTGGACGTTGCCACCGAAAACCTGGGCCGCGCGTGGGGCGCCGTGAGCCACCTCAACAGCGTGGCCGATACGCCCGAACTGCGCGCCGCCTACAACGCCGCCCTGCCGCGCGTAACCGAGTTCTGGACGCGCCTGGGCGCCGACGAGCGCCTCTATGCCAAATACAAGGCCATCGACGTCAGCACGCTGAACGCCGAGCAGCGCCAGGCCCACAAGAATGCGATCCGCAACTTTGTGCTCTCAGGCGCCGAACTGCAGGGCGCCGACCGCGACCGCTTCGCGAAAATCCAGGAGCGCCAGGCCGAACTGAGCCAGAAATTCAGTGAAAACGCGCTCGACGCGACCGACGCTTTTGCCTATTACGCCACCGAAGCAGAAATCGCCGGCATCCCGGCCGATGTGCTGCAGACCGCCCGTGCGCAGGCCGAAGCCGAAGGCAAAACCGGCTACCGCCTCAGCCTGAAGATGCCCAGCTACCTGCCCGTCATGCAGTTTGCCGTCAGCAGCAAACTGCGTGAGACCCTGTACAAGGCCTACACCACCCGCGCCAGCGACCAGGCCGCGCCCGAGTTCAGCAAGTTCGACAACAGCGCGATCATGCAAGAGATCCTCGCGCTGCGGCTTGAGGAAGCCAAGCTGCTGGGCTACAACAATTTCGGTGAAGTGTCAGTCGTGGCCAAAATGGCCAAGTCACCCGAAGAAGTGGTGGCATTCCTGCGTGACCTTGCCCGCCGCGCCCGCCCCTATGCCGAAAAAGACGTCGCCGACCTACGCGCCTTTGCCACCAGCCAGCTCGGCCTGCCAGATCCCAACCCCTGGGACTACGCCTACATCGGTGAAAAGCTCAAGGAAGCGCGCTATGCCTTCAGCGAGCAGGAAGTCAAACAGTACTTCACCGCCCCCAAGGTGCTGGCCGGCCTTTTCAAGATTGTCGAGACCCTGTTCGAGGTCGCCATCCGCAAGGACTCGGCCCCGGTGTGGAAGCCCGGCGTGGAGTTCTACCGCATTGAGCGCAATGGGCAACTGGTCGGCCAGTTCTACCTCGACCAGCCGGCCCGCACCGGCAAACGCGGCGGCGCCTGGATGGACGACGTGCGCGCCCGCTGGCTGCGCCCCGACACCGGCAAGCTGCAAACCCCGGTGGCGCACCTGGTCTGCAACTTCGCCGACGGCGTGGGCGGCAAACCTGCGCTGCTCACCCACGACGACGTGACCACGCTGTTCCACGAGTTTGGCCACGGCCTGCACCACATGCTCACGCAGGTCAACGAACGCGATGTCTCCGGCATCAGCGGCGTCGAGTGGGACGCGGTCGAGCTGCCCAGCCAGTTCATGGAAAACTTCTGCTGGGAGTGGGACGTGCTCAAGCACATGACGGCGCACGTCGACACTGGCGCGCCGCTGCCCCGCGCACTGTTCGACAAAATGCTGGCCGCCAAGAACTTCCAGAGCGGCATGCAGACGCTGCGCCAGGTCGAGTTCTCACTGTTCGACATGCTGCTGCACACCTCGCACAACCCCGCCGACGACCTGATGGGCCTGCTGAGCGACGTGCGCAAGGAAGTTGCCGTGATCCCCACACCGGCCTACAGCCGCACGGCGCATACATTCAGTCACATTTTTTCGGGCGGATACGCCGCCGGCTACTACAGCTACAAGTGGGCGGAAGTCCTGTCGGCCGACGCTTACGCGGCCTTCGAAGAAACGGCGGCAGCGTCGCCTTCGGCTTCAGCAGACGATGCCGGCAAGACGACCGTCACGGTGGAAACCGGCCGAAAGTACCGGCAAGCCATTCTGGAAGCCGGCGGAAGCCGGCCGGCGATGGAGTCGTTCAAGGCCTTTCGAGGCCGGGAACCCTCGATTGATGCCTTGTTGCGTCATCAGGGAATGGCTTGAGAGCGTTAAAACGCGATCAGAGTGATTAGACTTCCAACCTTGCCGTTGAAATTTGTAGTTCGTAATTTGTAATTTGTAATTTGTCATTTGTCATTTATCCCTGCAACCCGTACCTGAGACCGACTGGAACACCATGACATCCAATGCCGTGACATCTGTGGCCCCCAAAGCCCTGTTGGCCCTGACTCTTCTTGCAGCCAGCTTTTATTCCCCCCTCTCGCAAGCCCAACAGGTGTACCGCATCGTCGGGCCTGACGGCAAGGTCACGTTTTCCGACCAGCCGCCGCCAGCGGCCAGTAACGCCAAGGTCAATGCCGCGACGCCCGGCGGTGGGGGCGCTGCAGCATCAGCCGGGCTGCCTTTTGAGCTCCGGCAGGTCGCCGCCAAGTACCCGGTCACGCTGTACACAGGTAATAACTGCGGTCCTTGCGGCGCCGCACGCAATCTGCTCACCAGTCGCGGCATTCCCTTTTCCGAGAGAACCATCACCACCAACGACGACATCCAGGCGCTCCAGCGTTTGAGCGGCGACGCCTCGGTGCCATTCGCCACGGTTGGCAGCCAGCAGCTCAAGGGCTTTTCAGACTCAGAGTGGACCCAGTTCCTGAACGCCGCCGGTTATCCCGCAACCTCGGTTTTGCCTGCGAGCTATCGCGCCCCTGCACCCACTCCGCTGGTCGCTGTCAACGCCCCTCCTGCAGCAGCAGGCGGCAATGGGGCCGGCCCGGCGGCACGCCCCAGCGTGCCCGCGCCGCCACCGATTGAAGCCCCCGTCAGCAATCCGTCGGGGATCAAGTTTTAAGCGTTCAGCCGTCTTCTTTCTCCTTCTGTCTTCTGACATACAAAAACGCCGGGTACAAGCCCGGCGTTTTGCATTGGCAGCCCGAAAACCGGGCGTGCGGAAAAGGGCTTAAAACACCAGCGTCTTCACGCCGCCCGGCGCGCCCAGCAGGCACACATGGGCTTTCTGGAAGGCAAACACCCCCACTGTCACCACGCCCGGCCACTGGCTCACTTGTGACTCGAAGGCCAATGGGTCGGCGATTTTCAGGCCCGTCACGTCCAGGATGTACTGGCCGTTGTCTGTCACCAGCGGCTTGCCGTCTTTCAGGCGCAGCGCCGCTTTGCCGCCCAATTCCGCAAACTGCCGCGCAATGCGTTTGGCCGCCATCGGAATCACCTCGACCGGCAGCGGGAAGTTGCCCAGCACCGGCACCAGCTTGGACTCGTCGGCGATGCAGACAAACTTGCGGGACTGGGCCGCGACGATTTTCTCGCGCGTGAGCGCCGCGCCGCCGCCCTTGACCATGTAGCCCGCGTTGTCGATCTCGTCGGCGCCGTCGATGTAGACCGCCAGTTCGTCCACCTCGGTGGCGTCAAACACCTTGATGCCCAGCGCCTGCAGGCGTTCGGTCGAGGCGACCGAGCTGGACACCGCGCCGGCGATCTTGTCCTTCATGGTGGCCAGCGCGTCGATGAATTTGTTGACGGTTGAGCCGGTGCCGACGCCGACAATGCTGCCGGCTTCGACATACTGCAGGGCCGCCTGGCCGACCAGGGTTTTGAGTTCGTCTTGGGTCATGGCTTGGGTCATGGTGTGTTGGGGATGAGTCGGGATGAATCGGGAGGATGATCGGGAGGATGATCGGGAGGATGAAACGGGTTTGCGACAATAAGGGCTCTTACGCCCATCAATAGCCACTTGCACTGAATTATCCAATGTCCCTGCTTCCCTACGCCCTGGCCCGTCCGTTTTTATTCGGGCTTGACCCTGAAACCGCCCACGAGTTGACGATGGCTTCGCTGGCGCGCACCCAGGGCACGCCGCTGTCGCTGGCGTATTTGTCCAGCCGCGTGAGCGACCCGATCGAGCTGGCAGGCCTGAAGTTTCCCAACCGTGTGGGCCTGGCCGCCGGGCTCGACAAAAACGCCCGCTGCATTGACGGCCTGGCCGCCATGGGCTTCGGGTTTGTCGAAGTCGGCACTGTCACGCCGAAAGGCCAGCCGGGCAACCCCAAGCCGCGCATGTTCCGCCTGACAGAGGCCAACGCGCTGATCAACCGCCTGGGCTTTAACAACGAAGGGCTGGACGCTTTTCTGGCGAACGTGCAGAAATCCAGCGTGCGCAAGCAAGCCGCGCAAGGCAAGGGCCAGCTGCTGCTGGGCCTGAACATCGGCAAGAACGCCGCCACACCGATTGAAAACGCGGTCGACGATTACCTGATCTGCCTGGACGGCGTCTACCCGCATGCCGACTACGTGACCGTCAACATCTCCAGCCCCAACACCAAAAACCTGCGTGCGCTGCAAAGCGACGAAGCGCTTGACGCCTTGCTCGGCCGCATCGCCGAACGCCGCGAAACCCTGGCGGCGCAGCACGGCAAGCGCGTGCCCATCTTCGTGAAAATTGCGCCCGACCTCGACGAAGCCCAGGTCGACGTGATCGCCGCGACGCTTAAACGACACGCCATGGACGGCGTGGTCGCCACCAACACCACGCTCAACCGCGACGCCGTCAAAGGCATGCGCCACGCGGAAGAAACCGGCGGCCTGAGCGGCGCGCCCGTGCTGGAGGCCAGCAACCGCGTCATCGGCCAGCTGCGCGCCGCGCTGGGCAAAGGCTTTCCCATCATCGGCGTGGGTGGCATCCTGAGCGGCGCCGACGCCGTGTCCAAGATCAAGGCTGGCGCCGACGTGGTGCAGATCTACACAGGGCTGATTTACAAAGGCCCCGAGCTCGTCACCAGCGCCGCGATTGCGATCAAAAAGAGCCGCTAGCCTAATACGCACCTTGGCGGGTAGCTATTGAATTAATAGCAACGTCAGGAAGCCTTTTTACGGGGTGCAGGTTTGGCGGCTTTGGCAGCCTTGGCGGTTTTAACGGCTTTAGCTGTTTTAGCCGGCTTAACCGGTTTAGCCGTTTTAGCGGCCTTCACTGCCTTGGCCGCTGCGCCCTTCCCCGCTCCCAGCTCCACCCACACCGGCGCATGGTCGCTGGCGTGCTCCTCTCCGCGCACCCAGCTGTCGACGCCTGCCGCCTTCAGCCGCGGCGCCAGCGCGGCGTTGAGCAGGATGTGGTCGATGCGCAAACCCGCGTTGCGCTGCCAGTGTTGCCTGAAGTAGTCCCAGAAGGTGTAGATGCGCTCATCCGGGTGCAGGTGGCGCAGGCTGTCCACCCAGCCTTGCGCCAGCAGCTTTTCATAAGCGGCGCGGCTTTCCGGTTGCAGCAGCGCGTCTTTGCGCCACGATTTGGGGTTGTAAATATCAAAATCCGTGGGCACCACATTGAAGTCACCCGCCAGCGCCACCGGGTGTTCAGACGCATACAAGCCCGCTGCGTGCTGCTGCAGCCGCTCAAACCAGGCCAGTTTGTAGTCGAACTTAGGCCCAGGCTGCGGATTGCCGTTGGGCAGGTACAGGCAAGCCACGATGATGCCGTCCACCGCCGCTTCCAGGTAGCGGCTCTGGTCGTCGGCCGCGTCGCCCGGCAACTCGCGGCGGATCTCCAGCGGTGCTTCGCCCTTGGCCAGAATTGCCACGCCGTTCCATGAACGCTGGCCTTTAAACAGCGCTGCGTACCCTGCGGCCTCCAGTTCAGCACGCGGGAAGACGCCGTCCAGCGCTTTCAGCTCCTGCAGGCACACCACGTCGGGCGACTCTTTGGCCAGCCAGTCCAGCAGTTGCGGCAGCCGCGTCTTGATGCCGTTGACGTTAAAGGTCGCGAGTTTCATCAAACACCCGGTGAAGGCTTGCCCCGCGGGCCGCGCCGGAAGGCCTCGGCGCCGCCACTACCACCACCATCGGGAAAGCTGTGCTGTTTAAGCTTGCCGCCTTCCCCTGGTTTCGCCGGTTTTTCAATCAGGGTGCTGGCATCGTTACCGTCGGCTTCGTCATCCGGATCGGGGTGAGGGGGATCAAGATGCGGGGCGGCCGCGCCTTCGCCGGTTTTGGCGCGTGTGGGGCTGGTGCTGGGTCTGGACATGGTGGCTCCGAAGTGTTGAGCCCAAGTTACCCCTGCCTGCGGCGTGCTGGTGTCAGACAACGCCGCAAGGCTTTCCGCGACGACGCCCCGGAATTTAAGTAAAAAGTGTCTGTAGCCCAATACCCATCTTGGCTGGCAGCTCCTGAATTCATAGCAAGCCCAAAGCACCGGGACCACCCAAGGGTAAGCCCCAACACCCGGTAGAGCCTGTCCCCTAGAGTACCCGCCAGCCTTTGTAGCGCGCCATGTTGCGACTACCATGCAGGCAGTTTTGACAGGAGACCTGCTTTGGCCGCGACCCCATCTCTGGCGACGACGCCATCCTCTTCTTCCGCTTCCGCTTCACCTTACCCCCACCTGCTCGCCCCGCTGGACCTGGGCTTCACCACGCTGAAAAACCGCGTGCTGATGGGCAGCATGCACACAGGCCTGGAAGACGGCCGCAAACACTTCCCCGCCATGGCCGCCTACTTTGCCGAGCGCGCACGCGGCGGCGTGGGCCTGATGGTCACGGGCGGCTTTGCACCCAACATCGCCGGCTGGACCAAACCCTTTGCGGGCATGCTCGCCAGCTCAGGCGCGGCGCGCCGCCACAAGCAGGTGACCGACGCAGTACACGCCGAGGGCGGCAAGATTGCCCTGCAAATTTTGCATACCGGCCGCTACGGCTACCACCCGCTGTGCGTGGCGCCCTCGCGCATCCAGAGCCCGATCTCGCCCTTCACGCCGCGCGAGCTCAGCGCCGGCGGCATTGAGCGGCAGATCCGCGCCTTCATCCGCTGCGCGATGCTGGCGCGTGACGCCGGCTACGACGGCGTCGAGATCATGGGCAGCGAAGGCTACTTCATCAACCAGTTCCTCGTGACCCACACCAACCAGCGCACCGACGACTGGGGCGGCAGCTACGCCAACCGCATGCGCCTGGCGGTCGAGATCGTGCGCCGCACGCGCGAAGCCGTCGGGCCCGACTTCATCATCATTTACCGCCTGTCGATGATCGACCTGATTCCCGGCGGCAGCAGCTGGGAGGAGGTCGTGCTGCTGGCCAAAGCGGTGGAAGCCGCCGGCGCCACGCTGATCAATAGCGGCATCGGCTGGCACGAGGCTCGCGTGCCGACGATTGCCACTTCGGTGCCACGCGGCGCCTTCACCTGGGTCACCAAAAAGTTGCGCACAGATTTGCGCGCCGCTGGCCTCACGATTCCTGTCGTCACCAGCAACCGGCTGAACATGCCCGAGGTGGCCGAACAGGTGCTGGCTGACGGCGCCGCCGACATGGTCAGCATGGCGCGCCCCTTCCTGGCCGACCCGGAATTCGTCAACAAAGCCGCCCAGGGCCGCAGCAAAGACATCAACACCTGCATCGCCTGCAACCAGGCCTGCCTGGACCACGCCTTCAAAGCCAAGCTGGCCAGTTGCCTCGTCAACCCGCGCGCTGGCCATGAGACTGAACTCATCATCAAACTTACGCCCACCAAAAAGCGCGTCGCCGTCATCGGCGCAGGCCCAGCCGGCCTGGCTGCTGCCACCACACTCGCCGAGCGCGGCCACAGTGTGGACCTGTTTGATTCGGCGGACAAGATAGGCGGCCAGTTCAACCTGGCCAAGCGCGTGCCCGGCAAGGAAGAGTTTGAGGAAACCCTGCGCTACTTCGGCAACCGCATCAGCGGAACCGGTGTGCGCCTGCACCTGAACACGCGTGTCAGTGCGGCAGACCTCATTGCACAGAAGTTTGATGAAGTCCTGCTCGCCACCGGCGTCACTCCGCGCAACCCGCGCATCCCGGGCCAGGACCACCCCAAGGTGCTGAGCTACATCGACGTGCTGCTGGGCCGCCAGCCGGTGGGCGAGCGCGTGGCGCTCATAGGCGCAGGTGGCATCGGTTTTGACGTGGCCGAATTCCTCGTGACCCCGACAGGCCATTCCACCGCGCTGGACCTGCCCGCCTGGCTCGCCGAATGGGGCGTGGCCGACCCGGCCGAGGTGCGCGGCGGCGTGGTGCGCCCGCAGGCCACACCGCCGGCCCGCCAGGTCACGTTGCTGCAGCGCAAGCCCGGCAAGCTGGGCGCGGGCTTGGGCAAAACCACCGGCTGGATCCACCGCGCCGCGCTGAAGATGAAGAACGTCGAGATGCTCTCAGGCGTCAACTACGAACGCATCGGCGAAAGCCCGGAAGGAGGTTCAGGCCTGGGCCTCTTCATCACCTTCGGCGAAAAGCGGCTGGACGGCACCGTACTGGCGGTCGACAACATCGTGCTGTGCGCCGGGCAAGAGCCTTTGCGTGAGTTGCTGGAGCCGCTACGCGCGGCCGGCGTCAAGACGCATTTGATAGGCGGCGCCGATGAAGCCAGCGAGCTGGACGCCAAGCGCGCCATCAACCAGGGAACGCGGGTGGCGGCGGCGATCTAGCCGCGGGTTCAGGCGACGGGTACGGGCTCGGGCGCGGGTTGCGCAACAAGCGCCTCCCAGCGCACAGGCTGCGCCAGGCCGTTGTCCATCACCGGGCCCCGTTGGTGCACGGCCTCGCCCGACAACACGTTTTCGCGCAGGTCCCTGATCAGCTCGGCCGCGCCGCCAAAGGGCGTGAACACATCCACCAGCCAGACCTGCTCGCCCGACTGCCAGTCAGCCTGCGCCAGCCGGTGCGGCGGCGTGCGAAAGCGCAAGGCCGTGTCGTCGGAAAGCCTGGCCCACGAGACAAACGCCAGCGGCATGCCTTCGCGCATGAAGAGCTTGGCCTGCTCCAGCACCAGCGCGGGCATCACGCGAGATTCCAGGTCGACCATGGAAAGGTGCCGGGTGTTGGGGTGCCGCATCATCAGCCAGGCCACGGGGCCGAGCAGGGGAAGTTGGCCGATCGCGGATTTCGCCTGGGTCTTCACCAGGTCGGCGAGATGCCTGAGTTCGTCTTCGCTGAGGCTGGCGTCCGTTGGGTCGGCTTCTTGGGTCATGGGGCGGCTGCTGGTTGTTGTAGTTGGTGGCCAGAGGAAAACTGTAAGTTCGCCCAGGGGCCTTTTCTGCATGTAGCGTAGCACGGGCTTGAACCTGGACGCGTGTTCTTGTTGCTATGCTTTTAGTAGCTGCTTGCAAGCATGAATAAAGGACTGTAGCCCGATTTCGCTTACAGATAAGTTTCCAGGAGATCCCAAAAGGAGTGCGGATTCACGCCCTGTTTGGTGGCATGGCCTCAGCGCCGAAGTGGATCCAGCAGCGGCTTGAGGCCGTTGTGGTCGATCTCCTGCATCAGCGCCAGCAGGCGCCCGATCTCGCCTTTGGGAAAGCCCTCGCGGGCAAACCAGTTGAGGTAGTTGCCGGGCAGGTCCGCGATGAGGGTGCCCTTGTGTTTGCCAAAAGGCATTTCGCGGGTCACTAACAAGAGAAGGTCTTCGGGGTTCATGGCTGATCCAGATTCATGGCTCAGCCCCCCGCCCGCTTGGCGGCATGGCCCAGCTTTTGCAGCATCTGCACCACCAGCTCGCAGTGGTCGCCCTGCACTTCAATCACGCCGTCTTTCACTGTGCCGCCCGAGCCGCAGGCGGCCTTGACCTGTTTGCCCAGCTGCGCCAGCGCCAGGGCGTCCAGCGGCAGGCCCTTGATGACCGTGACGGTTTTGCCGCCGCGGCCTTTGCTTTCACGGCTGACACGCACGGCGCCGCCAGCGCTTGGCGCGGCTTGTGCCTGCTTGCAGGTGCAGGAATCCACCGGCTGGCGGCAGCCCGGGCACATGCGTCCTGCATCGGTTGAATAGACCAGGCCACCGCCTGAGGAGATTTTTTTCATTGGGGGATTGTGAAGACCTTTATCCGCAGATTTCGCAGATTTACGCAGATTGAAGACAAGAAAGCTTCACTCGCTCCTGCTCCTGCTCCTGCTCCTGCTCCTACCTCACGGTTTTCACATCAGGATTTTCCTAATCTGTGTAAATCTGCGAAATCTGCGGATAACTGTATTCACTCCCCAGAAGCTGTAGCTTTAGAACGACCGTTCGCAAAAAAACGTGACGTAGTTCACAAAAAATTGAAAATGTCCTTTATAAACACGGCAGTAATACAGGGATAGCCGTCGCGCCCGGGCTCGCAGCAGACACAACAACCACCGCAGCCATGGGACGACGACCAGAGGACAAAAAAATGACGGGTACCAGCGTTTTGATCGGCTTTTTTATTTTTGTGGGCAGCATTGCCTTGGGCGCACTGGGCTACGAACGCTGGTTGTCCCATGTGGTGTCGGCCCGCAAGAAAGTGGCGCGCAACCACACCCTGCGCCGCAAACCGATCACCAGCCGGGACGAATTGGCGGTCTGGCGCTGGCTCGAAGAAGTCTTTCCCGACCACCACGTGCTGGTGAAAGTGCCTTTTACCGGTTTTATCGAGCCCAACCAGCGTGGCGGCGACGCCCACTGGCAGGCCCTTTTGAGTACGGTGAGCTTTTCTTGCGCCGTGGCTGACCGCTCGGGCACCGTGCTGGGCTGCGTCGACGTGCTGGGGCGCGGCGAAGTGACGGACCGAAAACACGCCTTCAAACGCGAGCTGCTGGCCCGCGCCGGCATTCCCTACTGGATCGTCGAAAGCCAGCGCAGGCCCAGCGCGGCGCTGCTGCGTGAAAAGTTCATCGCGCCGGCCAACACTGAAGCCGTCAAGCCCGGCGTGGCGAAACCCGCCCCCCGGCCGGCGCCTGTGAAGCTGGAGCAACCGCAGCTGTCGCGCGTGTCCAGCAACGCATCGAACCTGACCAAAACCGGCCTGACGCCGCTGCACCTGAAGTCAACCCTCAAGCTGCAGGCGCTGGCCAGGGCTTTTGCCTTGCGCCTGGCCGGTGAAGGGCCGCCGCGCCGGCATATGGGTTATCCGAGTACGAGCACCAGCAGCTCGATCATCTGATTTGGGTTTACTCCCTCTCCCAGGGGGAGAGGGAGTTGAAAACCTAACCCCCCTTCAGCAAAAACTCCATCTCCGTCCCAGCCAGGTTCAGCACATCATGGTGCGCCAGCGGCATGGCCTTGGGCCCTATGGGTTTGCCATTGCAAGTTGATGGGGTCGATCCGTCCATGTGGGCCACGTAATAGCCGTCGCGCCGGTGCGAGATCGACACCACGGCAACGCCCGGCTGGCCAAAGGTGGTGACAGCCTTGACCACCGGCACTTCAAGGCCGGCTGACGAGCCTGACAGCACCTTCAGGCTGGCCTGCAAGGCACCGGTGGTGCCGGGCAGGCCGATCGCGTCCAGCGACATGGCAGTGGTTTCCTGGTTTGCCTCGGATTCTTCTTCATGCTCGGACTTCGCCAGGTACACGATGCGGAAGTTGCCGATGTTGATGACGTCGTTGTCATGCAGCAGCTCGCGCGACTTGACCATGTGGCCGTTCAGGTAGGTGCCGTTGGTGCTGCCAAGGTCCTCCAGGTACACGTCCGCAATGCCCTTCATCAAAAATGCGCAGTGCTCGCCGCTGACGATCAGGTTGTCAAAGATGATGTCGTTGTAGGGCCGGCGGCCCAGCGTGGTCCGGTCGCTCTTGAGATACACATGTTTGATCTCAACACCTTCGACCGATGCAATGAGTTGCGGCATGAGGGCCTTTCTGCGGAGTGAGTCGCCAGACACGCCCTATGCGGCAGGCGACAAGCCATCGTAGCGCCGGCGCCGCGATGGCACAAGGGCGCCCCGGCCTGCCCTATTTCCTGGCGACGGCAGTCCGGCAGGCGGCGCGCACCAGCCGCTGCGTCGGGTTGGGCGTCACGTCGCGAAACTCCATGGGCCGCTTCACGTCGGGCGGGTAGGTCGACGTCTTGTGCGAAGTCCCCTGCCACGCCGGCTCCATATAGAAGTCGAGCGACAGGTACCGGGCCGTTTTGCTGGCACAGTCAAACAGCACCGTGGACGTGTAGGAGCGGTAAGGCACACCGTCCCAGCTGGTGCGCTGCACAGAGCGGCTGACGCGGATTTTCATGGTCCGCAAATCGCCGTTGACGGCGACAGGAATCGGGTCGACTTCAATGGTGTTGACAGCCACATCCTTCGGGTCGCCCAGCACATTGAGCCAGGTGGTCTGGGCCGGCTGCGCGTGCAGCGAACCCGCTCCACCCAGGCCGCCCAGGCTGCTGAACAAACTGCAAACGACAATCGCTTTTTTCATATGCTCCCTTGCTGGGTGTTGCCTGATGTCCGCCAGATCACTGCGCGCCTTCCATGGCGCGTCTACGATGTTTTACGCGGCACTACAAGGCGTCACATCTGTATCAGTCTAGCGGGATGCCGTTGATTCTGCTAAGGAAAATAACTCTCATGCTCTGAAAGCCGCGTCCGCACGGGCTTGTAGGCGCCCGCCGACAACAAGCAGCGCTGCACCCCTGCGCCGGCGCACCAAGCTGAGCAATAACTTGAAGGAATGGAATTTTCCATGCCATTCCCGAAAGGTACATCCCATGAACAAAGACCAGGTCAAAGGCAAGATCAAGGAAGTCGCCGGTGAAGTGCAGGAGCACACAGGCCGTATGGTCGGCAGCACCGAACAGGAAGCCAAGGGCCACGCCCGCGAAATGGAGGGCAAAGTCCAGAAGGGCTACGGCGACGTGAAAGAAAACGTCAAGGATGCCGCCAAGGACGTGAAGCGGGATCTGAACCGCGATCCGCTGAAGCCTTGATAAAGCTTTAGCTTCTTTGACGCTTTGACGGCGAAAGATTTCGCCTTCGATAAAAACGGCCGCTCTTCAAAGCGGCCGTTTTGCTTTCCGACGCAGCCACGGGCGCTTTGCCGATACACCCCTTGGCAACCCGCGTCCATGATGGGTGTCGGGCCACCTTTTGGACACCCTTTGGACACCCTTTGGACACCCTTGGACATCTACATGCCCCCTCAAACATCCCGTAAAGCGACCCGTCAAGCACCGCGCCCCTCCTTGCCCGACGACCTCACCCACGGCGGCCTGAAGCGCCCTGGGGTCACCATCAACGGCTACAGCCTCGAGCTGCACGACGGCGACGGCTTTGTGGGCGACAGCGTCAGCCGCGTGGCCTATAGCCAGATGCTCGACGTATGGCGCAAGCTGTACCGCCGCATCAGCGGCCTGGACCCGCTGGGAACGAAACCCACACGCGAGATCAGCAAGAAGCGGCTGGACGATTTGCTGCGGCGCAACGGCAAAGCGGCTGCGATTATTTCGGCGGCGTCTGAAGACTACGCTTGGCAACTGGCGCGCGTGGTGCGCCGCTTTCTGGCGCACACGTCGTGGCAAGGCGTGCGGCGCATCGTAGTGGGCGGCGGGTTTCAGAAAAGCCTGGTGGGAGAGCTAGCCATAGACCGCGCGGCAGAGCTTCTCTACCAGGAGAGCAGCCGCGTGCACCTGATGACCTTGCGCCACCACCCCGACGAAGGCGGCCTGATCGGCTGGGTGCACCTGGCGCCGCCTGAGTTGCTGGCGCAGTACGACGCGTTCCTGGCGGTCGACATAGGCGGCACCAACGTGCGCTGCGGCATCGTGCGGCCGCGGCTGCACAAGGCGCCCGATTTATCAGACGTGAAAGTCATGGGCCTGCAGAAATGGGGCCATGCCGGCGACAGCGACGCGACACGCCGCGAAGACCTGGTGCAGGGCATTGCCGACATGCTCAAAAAATTGATCCGGCAGGCGAAGCGTAAAGACCTGTCGCTGGCCCCCTTTGTGGGCGTGGCCTGCCCGGGCGTGATCAACGAAGACGGCTCCATCTCGGCCGGCGCACAAAACCTGCCCGGCAACTGGGAGACGCCGCGTTTTAACCTGGCGCATGACTTGTGCGAGCGCCTGCCCAAGATCAACGGCCAGGCCACACAGGTGCGCCTGCACAACGACGCGGTGGTGCAAGGCTTGTCAGAACTGCCGTTTATGCAGGGTGTGAAGCGCTGGGCGGTGCTGACGGTGGGCACCGGGCTGGGCAATGCGAGCTATACCAATATGGGTGGACGGCCGAAGCCGAATGCCAAGCCGCGGGGTTCTACTCCCTCTCCCTCTGGGAGAGGGCGGGGGTGAGGGTCGGCGGCGGTCAATATTCCACTGCATCATTCACAGGCCGCTAGCCCTCACCCCTGCCCCTCTCCCAGCGGGAGAGGGAGCAAGAGGGATGGAGAGCATGCCCGAACTGAGCTAGCGAGGCGCAATAGGCGCACCCACCACCACGCCCGGAAGCACCTGCATGCTGTCCTGCGGCGTATCAGGCAGCACATCAATCCGCTGCGGCCGCCGCGTTTCGACCGGGGGAAGCACCACGCCCGGGCTGCCGCCCTGGCTCGCACCCTGCCCTACGCCAGCCACGGCACCCGGCACAACAGGCATCGACTGCGCGCCATCTGCAGGCGAATTGACAGACGGATTTATAGGCGGATTGGCAGGCGCGTTCCCGGGCACATTGATCGTCACGTACTTGATCACCGGCGCGGGCTGCCATACGCGCGGCTCCGGGTTGGCGGGTATCGAATTTCCCCATGCAGGGCCTATCGCGCCCGAGTTCGCCACCGAGGCCGGGTTCTCTGCCGGCGGCTCAACGGGCGGCTGCGCCTCAACAGGCGCACCTTGTGCGATCGAAGGGTCAATCACGCTGGAGCCTTCAGGCACCGGGAAGCGCGCTTGCGGATCAATCACCTTGCCCTTAAAGGCCTGCTGGAAAAACTCGCCCACCATCGGCAGCGCGCTTTGCGCTCCCGGCCCCCAGGAGTTGCCCATGGTGACCCGGTTGTCGTTAAAACCCGCCCACGCGCCCGCCACCAGTTGCGGATGCATCAGGATGAACCAGCCGTCGGTGTTGTCTTGTGTGGTGCCGGTTTTGCCCGCCACGTCGGCGCGTATGCCAAAGCGGCTGCGGATGCCCGCGCCCGTGCCCTGGTCGATCACACCGCGCATCACGTCCAGCAGCGTCTCGGCCACGCTGGCCGGCATGGCGGTTTCGGCCAGCTTGGGCTGAAACTCTTCCAGCACCTTGCCGTTGCGGTCTTCGACCTGGGTGACGAGGATGGGCTCGATATAACGGCCGTCGTTGGCAATGGTGCTGTAGGCCGCCACCATTTCTTTCAGCGTGACCGGGCTGGTGCCCAGCGCGAGCGACGGTACTTCTTCAAGTTTGCTTTGCCGCACGCCCATGGCCTTGGCCAGCTTCGCCACATGCGCGGGGCCCACCACATTCATCACCTGCGCGGTGATGGTGTTTTTCGAATACATCAGGCCCTGGCGCAGCGTCATCATCTGGTTGCTGGGGCCGCTGCCGTCGGTGGGCCGCCAGAAGGCGCCATTGCCTAAAGGAATTTCCACCGCCTGGTCCATAAAGCCTTCATACGGCTTGGCCCCCGCCTCAAACGCGGCGCCATACACAAAGGGCTTGAAGGTCGAGCCCGGCTGGCGGCGCGCCTGCGCCACGTGGTCAAACTGGTCATCAGCAAAATGGCGGCTGCCCACCCAGGCCATCACGTGGCCGTTGCTGGGGTCCAGCGCAAGAAAGCCGGCCTGGATGCGCGTCTTCTCGTCGCGCAGCTTGTCCATAAAGTCCGTGCTGGCCTGCAAGGCCTTGAGCACTTCTTCATCGCTCTTGCCCGCCGTTCGCGCGGCCCTGTATTCAGCGGTGTCGCGCACCCAGGCCTGCACCAGATCTTTGTTGGGGCCGGCTTTGGCCTGCCAGACATTGCGGCCGCCCCATGCCGCCGTGGCGATCTTCTGCAGCCTGTCGCCCTGGCGCACGACGGCCGCGTTCGCCGCGGCCTGCAGGCGCGAATCCACCGTGGTGCGCACCACAAGGCCATCGGCGTAGATGTTGTAGTCGTTGCGGTCTGCCCATTCGATCAGCCAGCGGCGCAGCTGCTGCGCAAGGTGCGGGGCCGCACCCAGCTCGGCCTCTTGCCGCTCAAAGTCGATCTTCAGCGGCTGTTTTTTCAGCGCGGCAAATTTGTCTTGCGGCAGCTTCTCATGCTTGACCATTTGCGCCAGCACGATGTTGCGGCGCTGCAATGCGCGGTCGGGGCTGGTCACCGGGTTGTAATAGCTCGCGCCCTTGAGCATGCCCACCAGGGTGGCGCTTTGCAGCACATCCAGCTCCTCGGCCGATTTGTCAAAGTAGGTGCGCGCTGCCATCTCGATGCCGTAGGCGTTGTACAAGAAAGGCACGGTGTTGAGGTAGCTTTCGAGGATCTCGTCCTTGGTGTAGACCGCCTCGATCTTGAACGCCGTGATGGCTTCTTTGAGCTTGCGCGTCAGCGTGGCCGCGCGGCCGATGTCTTCAGGGTAGAGGTTGCGCGCCAGCTGCTGCGTGATGGTCGAGCCGCCCTGCTTGCGCCCCGTAAGCGTGTGAAACACCGACGACACCGTGCGTTTGACGTCCATGCCGTGGTGGTCGTAAAAGCGGTGGTCTTCGGTGGCGATGAGCGCGGCCACCACGTTGGGCGAAATATCTTCCAGCTTGACCCATTCGCGGTTGGCGCGTTTGAAGGACGCCAGCTCCTGGCCGTCGACCGACATCACGACGGAAGGCTTGGCCGTCTTGGCCTTTTGCAGGTCTGAAATGCTGGGCGTGAAAGGGATCAGCAGCAACACATACAGCACCATCAGCGCCGGAATGGCCGCCAGCCCGATCAGCACCCCGCGCCAGGTCGGGTGGCGCAGGCGGCCCGGAATGGTGACCGCAAATTCACGGAATCGCGTCAGGAGAGTGGCCAGAAGGCTCAGAAGCTTGTTCATCATTGCCCGCTAGTCTAATGGGGCGCCGTAAACCGTCCTGTAGGACTGTAACGCGGCGGAAACACCTGCGATTGCTCCTTTCTTGGCGGGGTATTACTCCTACCCCCGCTGAGGGAAGGCGGGGATGGGGGCCGCCGGCTTGTGATTCGAAGCCGGTGATGCCATCAGGCGCCGCAAGCCCCCATCCCAACCTTCCCCCAGCGGGGGAAGGAGCAAGAAGAAAGCAAGCGACCGCAGAAATCCTTGCATTACTCCCTCCCCCGCTGGGGGAAGGCGGGGATGGGGGCCGTCGGCCTGTGATTCAAAGCAGGTGGTGCCATCAAGCGCCGCGAGCCCCCATCCCAACCTTCCCCCAACGGGGGAAGGAGCAAGAAGGAACAGCCACATCCGGGTTTATGCATCGAATCGGCCTCCAGCCCAGATACAGCATTGGCCTATAGCTATATTATTGATAGCAGAACCCCTTCCTTCCCCCTGTGATGTTGCCGAGAGTTGAGGGAACCGAACGGCCCGCCTTTCTATCCAATTTCCCATCCGCGTAAGAAAGCGGCGCCAAAGCCGACCAACAAGCACTACCAGCCCCAGGCCCCAACGGCACAACCTCCCCATGAACAAATACCTCCTCTCTTTAGGCGCAATCGCCTTCGCCACCTGGACATTCCTGGGCGGCGGCATCGGCATCAGCACCGCGCAAGAAAAAGCTGTGAAGCTTCCCGCCCCTGCCGTCGATATGCCGGCAGCGCAAGCCGGCACAGCCACCGCCGTCTTCGCCGGCGGCTGCTTCTGGGGCGTGCAAGCCGTATTCCAGCACACGCAAGGCGTGCTCAACGCGGTGTCCGGCTACTCAGGCGGCGAGGCCTCTACCGCCACCTACAGCCAGATCGGCTCAGGCCGCACCGGCCACGCCGAAGCCGTACAGATCACCTACGACCCCAAGCTGATCAGCTACGGCAAGCTGCTGCAGATCTACTTCTCCGTCGCGCATGACCCCACGACGCTCAACCGCCAGGGACCCGACAGCGGCACGCAATACCGCTCAGCCGTTTTCTACCAAGGCGCAGAACAAAAGAAAGTCACCGAGGCCTACATCGCGCAACTGGACGCCGTCAAAGTTTTCCCCCACAAGATCGTTACGCAGCTGACGCCGCTGGCCGCCTTCTACCCCGCCGAGGCCTACCACCAGGACTACGCCACGCTGCACCCCAACCAGCCCTACATCGCACACTTTGATTTGCCCAAGATCGCGAACTTGAAGGCGACCATGCCCGAGGTGTGGCGCGACAAGCCGGCGCTGGTGGCGCAGGCGGGCAAGTAAAAAAGGCAAGAAACAGGCAAAAAGGGGCCGCCCAGCGCAAGGGCGATGGATTTCAGACGTTTCGGCCCGGCCAGCCCACAGCGATCACGCGCTTCTGTTCAAGCCGGTACTGCTCCAGAAATTTCGCTTCCCCGGTTTTCAGCCACTGGCGTTTCAACTCGTCCAGCAGGGAAGTTTCAAGGCGCAAAGTCTCAAAGGCGCGGCTTACGGGCATAAGCCGCAGCGGATAGCCGATGCTGGAAAATTTCCGCGAACGCGCCAGCAAATAAGACGCAACGCACTCCATGGCGAAAACTTTGGCCTGGACGATTTTGGTGCTGCCGTCTCCCTTGGTATAGGTGCATTCCGAGTTCAGGAAGTGCTGGCCGTCTTTGGTGTCTTCATGAAGCTGGTCGCAAATGCGCGACCACTCGCGCCAGAACGCCGGTTTGGCAAAGAAAAAATTGCTGAAGATGGCGTTGTCTGAGTGGTTCACCAACTGGCGCAAATCAAGCGCCGGGTCGAACTTGGCAAAAAAGCCCGCCACATGGTCAACAAAGCCATTGAAAAAGAAATCCATGTGCTCGAAAACATTCAGGAACGATGCACCATGACAGGGGAAGGGCGAAAACGAGTACACATCGGCATCTTCAGACGACTGGATAAAGCGGCTTACCTCCGCAGCCGACAGCCCGGTCTTTTCGTGGAACCGGGGAGAGACAAACCCATACAGGGCGGACTCGTCCAGCGGCATGGTGTGCAGGTAATTGCGTATAGGCCAATACTCGAACCAGTCCGGCCGGTCGCTGTTGGCGTTTTCCATCGGCTCAAATCCCGGGTCTTTTTCTGCACGCGTAGCGCCGTCATAGACAATTTGATATCCCCTGACAAGCCGGGCATTTTTTGCGGAGGGCAGTGAGTCCGGTATTTCTTTTTTCTTGAAGAGTTTGGCGAATACGCTCACAAGGCTCCTTGGATTGCTGTTGGCAAAAGAGAAATGACCGGACGCCGTTCATCTTGAAGCCTTTCGTCCGAAGGCTCGCCTCAAACGGGGCTTAAGACATTTTAGGGGTCCGAGTGAAACACCATTGATTGCCGCATCGGTGCAAATCGGAGCGTGGTGGCAAGCCACTGCCTCCATAAGCGCCGCCCAAGATGCGGTAAAGGCCTACACGCGCCGGTTCCCCGGGGCACTAAAAGTGTTCTTTTAGCTTACCCATCACCTGGGCTGCCAAGGAGTCCCCATGCATCACCCGCACACTGCGCCAGGCGTACAACCCGAGCGCATCAACCTGAACGACAAGGCCACATCAGAAGGATGGACCCGGAAATTCAACGTCACCCATCAACAGCTTCGTGAAGCCGTCGCCGCCGTAGGCGACAAGGCTACCGACGTGGAGCTGCACCTCAAAGGCAGCCGCAGCACCACCAATTCCGAGCGGGTGGACTCGACGAAAGACCTGAGCACCAGCCGGTAAGAACAAGCCCGGTTGATGGCAAAGCCTGTTGCCGCCAGAATGTCTTGAGTACCTGCATTCGCTGACCTTCGCGGGTTCACGGTTCACAGCATTCACTGCATACGTCAAAGTGCACAGGAGGTATTACCAATGGCCTTGCATTCGCTCGCTCATCTGAACTCTGAACAGACCGCTGGCTCATCAAGCCCGTTAAGCCCACCCGGCATCAGCCGACGCACAGTGCTGGCCGCTGCACCCGCCCTGGGCGTGGCGGGTTTGGCAAGCGTGTCTGCCGCAGCCCTGCTCTTGCCACGCGCCGCACACGCCCAAACACCCGCCGGCATACGCCTGCAATCCTGGCCCATCAAGGCGCCGGCCTTCACCGGCATCCACGACATCGCCCCCGCACCCGACGGCGGCGTGTGGTTCTCCGCCCAACGCAGCGGCCATTTAGGCTGGCTGGACCCGACTACCGGCAAGACAGAGCTGGTTGCACTCGGCAAGGGCTCATCGCCCCACGGCGTCATCGCCGGGCCAGACGGCGCAGCCTGGCTCACCGACGGCGGGCAAAACGCGATAGTCCGCGTCAGCTGGCCCGCAAGGCAAGTCAAGGTCTACCCGCTGCCCGCAGGCACGCCCTACGCCAACCTCAACACCTGCGCCTTCGACGGTGATGGAGATTTGTGGTTCACCGGCCAAAGCGGCTACGTCGGCAAAGTAGACGTGCGCACCGGCGCGGTCACCGTCAAAGAATCCCCCCGCGGCCGCGGCCCCTACGGCATCTGCACCACACCCAAAGGCGACATCTGGTGGTGCTCGCTCGCCGGCAATTTCATCGCCAACATAGACCGCAAAACAGGCAACTCCCACATCGTCGAGCCACCCACCCAACGCCAAGGCGCCCGCCGCGTCTGGTCAGACAGCAAAGGCCGCATCTGGGTGTCGGAATGGAACAGCGGAAATTTGTCAATGCACGACCCCGCCTTGGGCCAAGGCACCAATAGCTGGCGCACCTGGAAAGCCCCAGGCAACGAACCCCACGTCTACGCTGTCTACGTAGACAACAAAGGCATCGTCTGGGCCTCAGAGTGGAGCAACAACGCCATGCTGCGCTTTGACCCGGCGACTGAGAAGTTTGATGTGATCCCGCTGCCGCGTGCTGCGGCCAGCGTGCGCCAGATCTTGGGCCGGCCTGGGGAGGTTTGGTTGCCGGAGAGTGGGACGGAGTTTGTGTCGGTGATTAGGGCGGGGTGAGCGTGGAAATGAAGTTTCACTTTCCCGACCAATAGGCAAGTCTCTATTTGGTAAATCAACGCGCCGCCAGAGCCAACCCAAAGACTGGCCCGAAACAGGAACATACACGAATAGCGAAACAGCCATTCCACGATGACCAGGGATAACAGACTTAGAGTTCCCGGCCCGGCCAGACCGTGGCGATGACACGCTTCTGCTCAAGGCGGTATTGCTCCAGAAATTTCGACTCGCCAGTCTGCAGGTATTGGCGTTTCAACTCGTCCAGCAAACCGATTTCAAAGCGCAACGGGGGAAAACCAGGCCCTACCGGCAGGAGATGGGGTGGGTAATTGATACTGGAAAATCGATTCGAACTCGCCAGTAAATAGGAGGCGACGCACTCCATCACAAAAACTTTTGCCTCAACAATTTTCCCATTGCCATCCTCTCTGACGTAAGGGCATTTCGAGTTCAAATAATGCTGACCATCCTTGGTGTCCTCATGAAGCTGGTCGCAAATTCGCAACCATTCACGCCAGAATTTTGGCTTGGCGAAGAAGAAATTACTGAAAATGGCGTTGCCCGAATGGTTCACCATTTGGCGCAAATCAACGGATGAGTCAAACTGGGACAAAAAATCGGCCGCATGACCCTGAATACCGCGGAAATAGAAGTCCTGGTTCTCGAAGACATTCAAGAACGACGCGCCGTTGCAGGGAAAAGGAGAAAACGAGTACACATCGGCATCTTTGGATGACTGGATGAACCGGTCCACCTCGGCCGCCGACAGCCTGGTCTTCTCGAAAAACCCGGGCGAGACAAACCCGTACAGGGTGGACTCATCCAGCGGCGTGGTGTGTAAATAAGTACGGATCGGCCAATATTCAAACCAGCCAGGCTGTTCGCTATCGGCGTTTTCCAATGGTTCAAATCCCGGGTCTCTTTGCTCACGCGTGATCTGGTCATAGACGATTTGATGCCCACTTATACGCCGGAGAGTCGTTGCCAGTGGCGGTAGATCCGGTATTTTATTTTTTCGAAAAAGTTTGGTGAGTACGCTCACAAAGTACCTTTTAAAGTTTTCCAGCCCAGGCCCCTTTCAAACTGGGCTGAGCCATTTTAAAGTGGACCTAAGTAAACAGTCTGCCTCACCCGTGCGGCTGCAGTCTCAGCGCCCACCGCTACCGGCAGATGCCTGGTTCACCGTCCCAGCCTGGCGCCGCCCTAACGCCCAGGCAAAGTAAACCCCCTCCACCGCCATAGCCACCCCACCCAGCGCCACCACCGCGCTGGTCCCAATGCGGTCAATCAAACTGGCCGCCAGCACCACCCCCAGCGACTGGCCCAAAAACAAAAACGACGAGAACAGCGACACCGCCGTACCCCGCGCATGCGGTGTCATCTGCGTGGCGTTGGCCTGCATGGTGTTGTGAAAGGCAAAGAAGCCAAAGCCTGCCAACAAACTGGCGGGGATGGCGGGACCCCAGTGGGGTGTGTAGGCCAGCACCAGGGCGCACACGCCTACGATGGCGCCGCCCATGATGACCAGGCCTTGCTGGCCGAGGCGGCGGATCAAATGCGGGCCGACGGCCATGTAGACCATGCCGCCCAGGCCGAAGAGGGCGACGATGGCGCCTGACACTGACAGCGACAAACCCAGTGAGCGATGCAGGTGCGACGCCCAGATGGCCAGCACGCCAAAGCCGACTGCGCCTTCGACCACCGCCATGAGCAGCACCACGCGCGACCATTTTCCGGTGATGATCTCTAGCGCTTGCGTCACGAAGTGGGCGCGTTGCACGGGCTGGCTGGGGGCGGCCATGCGCTCTTTGGTTTTTTCGTGCTCCGCGGCTGTCTGTCGGCGCCAGTCGCGCCACAGCAGCGCGCCCACTATGGCAAACAGCACCGTCATAAAGGCAAAGGCCCAGCGCCAGCCCAGCAGATCGGTAAACAGGCCGCCCACCAGTTGCCCGCCCACGATGCCCAGCGTGCTGCCCAGGCCTGTGCGGGTGAGCATTTCTTGCAACTGGTCGGCGGGCACGTTGTCGCCCACCCAGGCCATGGCCAGCGGAATGAGTGCCGCGGCGCCCAGCGCCATCAGCAACCGGGCAAACACCAGCACGTCCAGGCTTTGCGCAAACACGGCCAGCACGCTGCCGACGCTGCAGCCCAGCGTGGCAAAGGTGACGACGCGGAACTTTCCCAGCCTGTCGCCCAGCGGGCCGTAAAAGAGCTGTGATGCGCCATAGGTGATGGCAAACACCGACACCACTTGCGCCGCCTGCGCCAGGCTGACGGCAAACACGCGTGACAGCTCGGGCAGCATCGCGTCGCAGATGCGCTGCGCGCACATGCTGGAAAAGGTGCCGAAAGAAAGAAGGAGGATGGAGCGGCGGGTGGCCGGGGAGATGCTGGAGTGGCCGGAGAGGGTGGCGCTAGGCGCGGCAGCAGAAGTCATGAAGGTGAACAGGCCTGAGTCAAAGTGCCGCAGGCGACAGGCCGGCGCTCTCTGGATTGTAGGCAGCGCAGGCAAAACACGCGCCGGCCCTGCGGGTATGCCCAAAACCATTGCTCGCCTGTGCAAAATGGTGGATTGATTTTTGGAGACACCCCATGGCCAACACGCCCACAACTCCGACAGCGCCCACAGCGCCCGAGAACTGCCGAATCAACTACGTGGAACTGAACGTGCGCGACCTGGACAAAGCCAAGGCCTTTTACGGCCAGGCCTTTGGCTGGACGTTTACCGACTACGGCCCGCAGTACACCGAGTTTTCAGACGGTGCGATGAAAGGAGGCTTCACCACGCAGGCAGCGCCCTCGCCCACTGGCGGCCCGCTGGTGATTTTGTACGCCGACAAACTGGAGGCGGCGCGCGCCAGCGTGGTGGCCGCCGGCGGCGCCATCAAGCTGGAGATATTTGCCTTCCCCGGCGGGCGCCGCTTTCACTTTATTGACACCGACGGGTATGAACTGGCGGTGTGGTCAAAGGACTGAGCATGGGTGACATCGACGAAATGAAAGTCATCAAGGAAGAAGACAGCCTGGCTGAACGCTTCAGCTTTCGGCCCCTGCAGATGGCTGACCTGCCGATGCTGCATGAATGGCTGGCGCGGCCCCACTGGACGGAATGGTGGGGTCCGGCCCCGACCATGGCAGAGGTAGAAGCCGAATACGGTGGCTGGATCAAGAATCCAACCCAGGTGCAACCGCACATTGCGCTACTGGACGGTCAGCCCTTCGGTTACATCCAGTCTTATGTGGCGATGGGTTCAGGCGGTGGCTGGTGGGAGGGTGAAACCGACCCCGGCGTGCGCGGCATCGACCAGTCCATCGCCGACGCGAGCCTGCTAAGCCGAGGCCTGGGCACGGCGATGGTGAAAGCCTGGGTCGCGAAGCTGTTCACCGACCCGCAAGTCACCCACATCCAGACCGACCCCGACCCGCGCAATGCCCGTGCGATCCGCTGCTATGAAAAGGCCGGGTTTCGCGCGGTGGGCGAAGTGCAGACGCCTGATGGGACGGCGTTGTTGATGGTTTGCAGGCGATAGCTAAAGCGGATGGCGTGGCAAATAGAGCCCGCACCTTGTGAATGAAATCGCCTTCTAGCCCAGACAAGACGTGCGCTACCAGCTATCAATTAAATAGCAAAGTCGGCGTTTTCTAACTTTTCCCTTTAGCCCTGTCGACATACTCACGGGCAATCTGCGCCAGTAAAAGCGCCGCGGAAACCACCAGCACAAAAATGGAGCCCGCCGAGGATGGGCCGTTGCGCTGGTGGTACGCCAGCAATGTCTCACGGGAGAACGAGAGGCGGTCGCATTTCAAGCTCCAGACCCGTGGGTTGGTAGGAATAAAGACGTATTGAAGAGAGTCAACCTGAACCTCTGCATTTCAGCCATTCAGCATTCGTACTTCATCCGGGCCAAGAGCCTGAAAACGAACCCACTTGCCGATATACAAACCCAAGAGATCCTGGGGAAAGTCGAGCGCCTGCACACTTCCGTCAGGCAGTTGGAGACGCAGATTGGGAGGCGTTTGCCGGGCTCCGACGATCACCCCGCGCAACGATTGAGTAGCGCTCTCCGCGGGCGGCGGATTCAAAAGCATTGCTATCAAAGGGCCACACAACAAGAATGAAAATTGCGATGCCGCCCAGGAGAGAACCGCGATACGCCCGTAGAAACCCCTTCTTTTTGACTGCTAAATCCATACTGTCGTGCGATGGGCGCTGCTGGCGATACTTCAGTTAGCTACCAAGTCACAGCGCCTTGCCCAAACGCCCCACACCCTCTTCAATCTTCGCCACATCCGCCGTCGCAAAACTCAGCCGCAGCGTGGCCAAATCCGGATTGGCCGCATAAAACGGCGCGCCGGGCACAAAGGCGACGAGCTGCTCAATCGCCTTTTTAGCGAAGTCGCCGGCGTCTTTGCTTTTGCCGTTGGCGCCGGTAAGGCTGGCCCAGAAGAACAAACCGCCTTGCGGCTGGGTGAAGGCAATCGCGTCGCCCAGTTCGCGCTTGAGGGCTGCCCCCATGGCCAGAGCGCGCTCGCCATACACCTTGCGTACATTTTTCAGCGTGTTGGGCATGCGGCCGGCTTTGAGGTATTGGGCGGCAGTGGCTTGGGCGAAGGTGCTGGTGTGTGCGTCGCTGAACTGCTTGCACATGGTGGCCTTGGCCAGCAGCTCGGCGGGGGCGACCATCCAGCCCACGCGCAGGCCGGGGCTCAGCACCTTGCTGAGTGAACCGCAGTGCGCCAGCAGCTCGCGGCTGCCGGGCACGGTGGCGCTCAGGGCCAGCAATGAGGGTGGCGGCGCTTCGCCGAAGTAGAGGTCGCCGTAGGGGTCGTCTTCAACAATCAAGGTGTTGTGTTTGACGGCCATCTCCAGCACCTGCTTGCGGCGCTCCAGGCTCAGAAGTGCACCGCTGGGGTTGCCGAAGGTGGGGATCAGGTAGACAAATTTTGGCTTGTGCTGGGCGATGAGTTTTTCGAGCTCGTCGGTCTTGACACCGTTGGCATCAATCGGTGCGCTGATAAGTTCTGCGCCGTAGAGACGAAAGCACTGGATGGTGGCAAGGAAAGTCGGGCCTTCAACAATGACCTTATCGCCGGGCGAGATCATGGTCTTGCCGAGCAAGTCAAGCGCCTGCTGGCTGCCGGTGGTGACGATGAGTTGGTCGGGGGCGACGTCTTTGGCACCCTTGGTGGCCATGAAGGCGCTGAGCTGTTCGCGCAGCGGGCCGTAGCCTTCAGTGGCGCCGTATTGCAGTGCGCCGCCGGGCTCTTCAGTCAAGGCCTTGTTGCTGGCCTCTTTGATGCCTTCGACATCAAACATGGCCGGGTCTGGAAAGCCGCCGGCAAAGCTGACGATGCCGGGTTTTCCCAGCAGCTTGAAGAGTTCGCGAATCGCGGAGGTTTCGACATTGTTGAGGCGGTCGGCAAATTGCAGTGGCATGTTGGGTTTCTCGCTTTCTGGGCAGCATTGTCGTCAATTTGTGCCGCCTGCCTGTCGGGGCGGCCTGGACGGGTTTTCACTTTATTACAGAAGTATCGTTCAGCTGGCTTGACCTTCCCGCCGTGGCAGGGTCTAGAGTGGCCCTTCGCCCTCCCCTTCTCCCTGTTGCCGCTGCCAGCTTATCCACCAGAGAGGATTCCCATGATTGTCCAGCCCGTCGACTATTTCCTGATCGTTTGGTTTGCCCTGGCACTGGCTTGCACGGCCTATGTCGCCTGGGACCAGTTTCAGAACAACCCCGAGCCGGTGGTGATGAAGTGGGGCTTCATTCTTGTCACGCTGTACATGGGCCCGTTGGGCCTGCTGCTGTATGTCATGGCAGACAAAGAGCCCCACCCCGGCGGGCATGAAGCGTTCATCAAACCCTTATGGAAGCAGGGTGTCGGTTCCACCATCCATTGTGTGGCGGGCGATGCCACCGGCATCATTCTGGCGGCGGTGATCACAGCCGCTTTGGGTTTGCCCATGTGGGTCGACCTCATTGTTGAATACCTTGCGGGATTTGCGTTCGGCCTCTTTATCTTTCAGTCACTGTTCATGAAAAACATGATGGGCGGAACTTACCTGGAAAATGTCAGGAAGTCCTTCATGCCCGAGTTCATCAGCATGAACGCCATGATGGCCGGGATGGCGCCGGTCATGTCGCTGCTGATGATGGGACGTGACATGCGGGCGATGGACCCGACCGAACTGATTTTCTGGGGCGTGATGTCCCTGGGCGTTATCGCCGGGTTTGCTATTGCCTATCCCGTCAATGTCTGGATGGTCTCCAGAAAGATGAAGCACGGCCTGATGACCCAGCGCAAGGAGCGCCAGAGCGGCGAGAAGCATCAGGGCAAGGCGCCGTCCGGTCATGAAGGCCATCAGGGCGCTCAACATGGCGGAGGCGGCGCGGCGCCAGCGAGCCACCACGCCATGCAACCCGACGTCACACGGCCCCAGTTGATCGCGGTATGCATGACCACGTTGTTGATGCTGTTGGGTGGCATGACGGCTCCCGCCCTCTACGTCAACATGAACCTGTCTGCGCGCGATGTCGGGGGCGCCATCATGCCGCCCGGGATGATCATGGGCTGGGACACCCCTGGTGAAGCAATGCGGGACATGGCGGCGGTTGACCCTCGCCGGGTGGCCAGCAAAGCAGAACCCGGCACAAGAGGGGACACGGTGCTCGAAGCGGGGCAGGAAGGCGGCGTCAAGGTGTTCAACCTGGAGGCTGGCGTAGTGCGCTGGAACATCCTGCCGGACTTGAAGGTCGAAGGCTACGCTTTCAATGGCCAGGTGCCCGGGCCCCGGCTTCGCGTGACCGAGGGGGACAGGGTCCGTATCAGGGTGACAAACCGGCTTCCCGAGTCGACCACCGTGCACTGGCATGGCCTGATTGTCCCGAACGAAATGGATGGCCCGGCCAAAATCACACAGGAGCCTATCCCCCCGGGCGGGCATTACACCTATGAATTCACGACCGGGCAGGCAGGCACTTTTTTTTATCACACCCACGATCACGCAGACCGGCAGCAGGCGCTGGGCCTGTACGGCGCGCTGATCATTGATCCCAAAGACCCATCCAGAGAGCTGGTGGCCGACAAGGAATACGTGATCCAGCTACAAGAGTGGCTCAAGCGTGAGGGCCTGACGTATCCCGCCATGCTGATGGAGGGCGCACTGCCCAATTACTTCACCATCAATGGCAAGGCATATCCTGAAACCGAGACGGTCAGCATGCGGGTCGGTGAAACCATCAAGCTCCGCTTCATCGGAACGAACAACAATTTCGTCCACCCCATGCATGTACATGGCGGGCCATTCACCGTCGTCGCACGCGATGGCTATACGCTGGCGGAAGGCGCCCGCTTTGAAGCTGACACTGTCAATGTCGGGCCGGGCCAACGCTACGACGTGATCTGGAAAGCCCGCAAACCCGGCAAATGGCTTGTGCATTGCCACATTCCGCACCATGCCACCAACAACAATGTCGAGCACAAAGGGGGTGGCGGGTTGACCATGATTCTGGAGGTCAGCTGAAGCACCTGAAGGACCGGGCCCTGTGCGGGAACCAAAATCAAAAAACTTGACGGAGTACTGGTTTAGAGTAATAGTCTAGAGTAAAACTCTAGTCATGAATTCTGCCATTCACCCTGCAACCACGCCCACAACCACGCCCGCACCTGCCGCTTCTTCTGGCTCTGGTTCTGCTACCCGCAGCCGCCTGCTGGACGCCGCCGCCAAGGTATTTCTGGTCCAGGGTTTCACGGCCGCCTCGATGGACCTGGTGCGCCAGGAGGCAGGCGTAAGCAACGGCAGCCTGTACCACCACTTCCCCACCAAGGCGCAGCTGGCTGATGCGCTGTACGCCCATATCCTGCGCGACTTTCATGCCGCACTGCTGCCGCCCATCAGGGGCCGGGCCGTGCAGGCTGAAAAAGGCGTGAAGGGTTTGATCCGTGCGTACATCCAGTGGGTGCTGCAGAACCCGCAGAGCGCCCGGCTGCTGCATGAGTTACGGCGAAGCGCAGAGATATCCAATGGACCGAATGAGGGCAGTGGACCTGATAAGGCCGAGCGTGATGCGGTCAATGCCGACGCGTTTGGCGCACTGACGGCCTGGATGGCGCAACGCGTCGAAGCGGGCGAGATGCGCGCCATGCCCTTTCATGTCTGGATGGCGCTGGTGTTTTCGCCCGCGCTGTCGCTCACGCAGCGATGGGTGAGCCAGCCCACCCCGGCCGTCGCGCCCAAGGTGCGGGCCGCGCTGGAGCATGCGGCCTGGATGGCGGTGGCGCCCTGAAACCCGTTCCCGATTCAACAGGAGTACTTGTATGAAAGTCGTCAATGTTCATCAACGTTTGCTGCACGCCAGCCCGCTGCAGGTAGGCGCACTGATCGATGCGCTGGGCTCGCCGGCCGATGCGCTGTGGCCTGGCAAGGTATGGCCGCGCATGAAGTTCGACAGGCCGCTGGCTGTGGGCGCCGTGGGTGGACATGGGCCTATCCGCTATGTAGTCGAAGCGTATACACCGGGCCAGTCGGTGCGGTTTCGCCTTACCGCACCGGCGGGCTTTGACGGCTGGCACGGTTTTGAAGTGCTTGAGGCCACGCCTGCGCATTGTGTGCTGGAGCATCGTATCGAGATGAAAGCGCGCGGCACTGGCCTGCTTTTCTGGCCGCTGGTGATTGGCCCCCTGCACGATGTCTGCGTGGAAGACGTGCTGTCGCAGGCGCAGCTCTCGCTGGGCAACGAGCCACGGCAGGTGCCCTGGCCGGCCTATATACGCCTGCTGCGCTGGCTGGTGTCGGGCGGCAAGCGGTTGACCCCGCCGTTTTCGCGGAGGCAGCATGCCCGCTGACCTGCTGGCCTGGGGCCGCCAGGTGCTGGGGCAGCAGCCCTTCAGCGCGATGCTGAATGCGCAGCTGGATGCTTTTGTGCCCGGCGCCGCGGAACTGTCGGTGCCCGTAGTGCCTGGCCTTTTGCAGCAACACGGTTTTGTGCACGGCGGTGTGCTGTCTTATCTGGCAGACAACGCGCTCACCTTTGCGGGTGGCTCGGTGCTGGGTGATTCCGTCACCTCTGAATTCAAGATCAACTACCTGCGCCCCGCCAAAGACGCCGAGCGCCTGCTGGCGGTGGCCACCGTGGTCGGCAGCGGCAAGACGCAGGCAGTGTGCCGCTGCGACATTTTTGTGTTGCGTGGTGCGGAGCGCACGCTGTGCGCCGCCGCGCAGGGGACGATTCGCAAGGCGGGTTAATCACAACGGCCAGCTGGCATCAAAGTTAGCGCTTGGTGCATGCCCCTCGCGCCGGAGTCAACTACTATTTTAAAGGAGTTATTTGCTTTAACTACGTTTCAGGAGTATTATTGTTTAACTACTTTTGAGGTGTATTGTGAGCAACGTAACTTACCCGGTAGACACGCCCCAGCAGCTGCGCACCATGTTGCGAACGCTGCGCCAGGCACGCAAACTGACCCAAACCCAGCTAGGCGAAATGCTGGGCGTCAGCCAGAAGCGCATCGCGCGCATAGAGGCCGCGCCTGAAGTCACGGCTTACGACCAGATTGCCCGCATGGTTTCGGCCATGGGCTGCAGCCTTGTGATCGAAGAGGCTCCCCGGCATCGCGTGGCAGAGGACGAGCCCGCCCCTTACACGCCGAAATGGTAAGCAGGCCAATACCATGGTGACCTTCCGCCGCCCCCGCACCAGCCCGGGGTCCAACATGCTGACGGTGTGGGCCAACGGGGAGCGCGTCGGCATCTGGTCCATCATCGACAGTGAGCATCGCTTCCAGTACGAGGCAAGCTGGCTGGAGTCTCCCTCTTCACGCCAGTTATCGCTTTCACTGCCTTTTATGCCCGGAAACCTGCCGCATCGCGGCGAGGTGGTGAACAACTTCTTTGACAACCTGCTGCCCGACAGCGACGCCATACGCCGGCGCCTGCGCGACAGGTTTGCCACCGGCGGCACAGCCGCATTCGAATTACTGGCAGCTGTGGGACGCGACTGTGTAGGCGCGGTGCAGCTGATGCCGCCAGGGCTGGAGCCCAAGGGCTTTGACCGCATTGAGGCACAGCCGCTGGATGAAACAGGCGTCGAACAAGCCATTGATAACGCAGTCACGGCGGGACGGGTGCTGGGCCAGCAGCAGGAAGACGACTTTCGCATCTCGATTGCAGGCGCGCAGGAGAAGACCGCCCTGCTCTGGCATGAAGGCCAATGGTGCCGGCCACTGGGCGCGACACCCACTACGCACATCATCAAGCTGCCGCTGGGACTGGTAGGCAACGTGCGAGCCGACATGCATACCTCTGTCGAAAACGAATGGCTGTGCGCACAGATCCTGGGTTTGCTGGGGCTGCCGGTCGCGGCGTGCGACATCGCGACTTTCGGCCAGCGCAAGGTGTTGGTGGTGGAACGGTTTGATCGCGCTACTGAAAACCCGCCCGGCCGCCCGCCCTGGCTGGCACGGCTGCCGCAAGAAGATTTTTGCCAGGCGCTGGGCGTGGCGGGCCCCATGAAGTACGAATCGGACGGAGGGCCGGGCATACGGACCATCTTGCGCCAGCTTGACAGGAGCAGCCAGGCCGCCGCGGACAAGCTAGTGTTCGTCAAGACCGTGCTCGCTTTCTGGATCATGGCGGCCACTGACGGCCATGCCAAGAATTACTCGATCTTTCTCGAGCGCGGCGGCAGCTTTCGCATGACGCCGCTGTACGACGTGCTGTCGGCCTGGCCCATCATCGGCAATGGGCCCAACCAGATCAGCCCGCGCCGCGCCAAACTGGCCATGGCCTTGCGCGGCAAAAACGCGCACTACCACCTGCACGAAGTCCGCACCCGCCACTGGGAAGCGCTGGCAAGGCAAAGCGGCGTGCCGGGCGCCTTCGACCAGATGGTGGCGCTGGTGCTGCAGGTGCCTTACGCCCTGGAGCGTGTGGCCGACCAGCTGCCGCCGGACTTCCCTGAGCCGGTGTTTACCGCCATACGCCGCGGCATGCTGGCACAGGCTGAAAAGTTCGTAGCCGACCTGCCATGACAGAGCCCCTTGACTCCACGGCCCGCCGCACTTACGTTGCCCGCATCAACCGCGTGGTGGACCACATCAGCGCCAACCTGGCCAGCACCCTGGACTTGCAGGCGCTGGCGGACGTCGCCTATTTTTCGCCCTGGCATTTTCACCGCGTGTTTCAGGCGATGACGGGCGAGACGCTGGCCGACTGCGTGCGCCGCCTGCGATTGGAGTCGGCGGCCCAGCGCCTGATATTTACGCAGCAGACCGCATTGCAGGTAGCGCTTGACGTGGGCTTTGCGTCGGCCGAGGTGTTCAGCCGGGCCTTTCGCGCCCACTTCGGCACAACGCCCACGGCCTGGCGGCGCGGCGGCTGGCGCGACTGGGCAGCGCGCCAGCAGCGTGAACTTAGCAAGATTCATCAAGGCAACCACAAGCCGAATCAAGACTCCATCATGGCCTTGTTCAAAGATAGAACCCTCTGGCCCGTGGGGCCGGTACCCTCGTCTGAAAGAACCCTTGCCATGGAAATTGAACTCAAAACCCTTCCCCCCATGCGCCTGGCCTATATGCGCAACACCGGGCCGTACGGCGACCAGGTGGCGCAGCTGTGGCAGCGCTTTGTTGCCTGGTGC
>Ga0136846_1222986_pt1 | contig 46003 bp, 49 predicted proteins | sample HopSoiMetagenom2_FD_96841 | JGI IMG/M metagenome (GOLD analysis project Ga0136846, IMG submission 96841) | Grasslands soil microbial communities from Hopland, California, USA - 2 Assembly 2016 (version 4) | ecosystem: Environmental > Terrestrial > Soil > Grasslands | place: USA: Hopland...
CGCATCGTGGTGTACCCGAGCTGATGGCCGAGGCGCTGCCGCACCGCGAGCCGCGGCGCCCGACCGCAGTACCGAAACCCGGCGCGACCGCGCCGCCGACGGATGCCGCCGGACTGCGCGCACTGATCGAGGCCACCGGAACGGTGCCGCAGACCCACCCCGGCGCCGAGGCCCTGGCCGTGCTGGAGCCCTTGCGCACCCTGCTCCCCCGGGGCGTGTTGGAACGCGGCACCGTCGTATCGATCCCCGGCCCGGCAACCCGCGGAGCAGGGTGCGCACCCGACTACCTCACCTTGGCCCTGATCGCCGGCGCGACCGCAGCCGATGCCTGGTGCGGGGTGGTCGGACTGCCTGATCTCGGCATCGCCGCCACGGCCGGACTCGGCGCGAACCTTGGCCGCATGCTGCTACTGGACGAGCCCGCGGACCGGTGGGACCAAGCCGCCCTGATCCTGGCCGGCGCCGTCGATCTCATAGTGCTGCGACCGCCCACACGTCCCAGTGCCGAGCAGCAGCGTCGTATCACCGCCCGGCTGCGCAGCAACGCCCGGCAGCGCGGCGCCGTCCTCGTCGTCGTGGGCGAGTGGCAGGGCGCCGATCTCAACCTGCGCACCGCTGATGCCCAGTGGTCCGGCCTAGGGCAAGGCAGCGGGCACCTGACGGGACGGCTGGTCAGCGTGGCCGGCGCCGGCCGCGCCGCCCGCGGCGGCTACGCCACGACCCGTGTGTGGCTGCCCGACAGCACCGGCGCCGTCCGGGAGCTGGCCGCCGGCGAGCAACTGGCGAGCCCCGTCGACCAGCCTGTGAGGCACGTGCGACCGGCATAGCCGCCGGGAAAAGCGAGTCGGCGGCACCGGATCCGGCGCCGCCGACCTTGGATTCTTCCTCTTACAGGCTGTTGAACACCGCGTTCGACACCGCCGCGGTCCCACCGAACACCAGCCCGGTCTCCGAGCTGCCACCGACGGCCTCGTCATGGAGGAAGCCGCGGGTGGCGGCCGGCAGCGACTTGGTATCGGTGAGCAGTAGCGGACCGTCCAGCGTGCCCATCGCCGCGCCGCCGGACAGCGCATCAGCCCAGTTCCCGCCGGTGGCCAGGCCATAGAGGTGCGGGGTGCCGGTGGAGCCGAAGAACTCACGGGCGACCAGCGCGGCCGTGGCGTAGCGGTCGGCCCCGACCAGCTTGTCGAGCTTGAGGTTGCCGGCCGGGACCGAGTGCAGCGTCTTGGCCGCCTTGTTCGCCGCGCCGCCGACGGGGTAGACGTTCGCACCCGCCGGGGTGCCGGCCCAGGTGCCCAGGAACGAGGCTGTCGCGGCCGGCATCTGCGCATCGTTGGTCAGCACCAGCACGGTGCCCGGGGTGGCTCCGGCTGCGGTGCCGGCGGCGAGGGCGTCCGGGAAGTTCTGTGCCGTCGCCAGCAGGATCCGCTGTATCGCGGCGTGGCCGTTGAGGTCGCGCATGTCGTCGGCCATGAAAGCGGCGGTGGCGGTCGAGGTGGTGTACCTGTCGCCGCCGGCCAGGCGCTTGGTGGTGTAGCCGAGGTTCTGTACGGCTTTCTCCACCCCCGGTGACAACGCCGCGTTGCCGCCGAGCAGGTACACCGTGGCGCCGGGGGCCAGCGTGCGCGTCAGCTCCGTCGCGGTGGCCTGGTCCAGCGCTGCGGTGGAGCTGAGCAGCAGCGGGCCGCCGAGATGTGCGGCCAGCGCCGAGCCGCCGAGAGCATCGGCGAAGTTGTCCGAGCGCGTGAGGACGACAGCCTTGGCCAACGGCCGCTTGTCCCCGGGGGCGTAGAAGTCGTGGACGTCCCCGGTGGTCTTCGGCCACAACTGCTGTGACACAGCCACGGCGGTGCCGATCCGGTCGTTGCCGGCGAAGCGGACCGCGTGCTTGGCGGGGTCGAGCACGACGTGCGCGGTCGGCGCCAGGTCCACCTGATCCTCGTCCACGTTCAGGGGCGGCGTCGACCCGAAAGCACGGGGGACGTTCAGCATGTACTGGTGAACGCGCTGGTGATCCGCCCACAGCGTCGACGGGATGTAGCTGTCATTGGTGGTGGCGTTGAAGTTCGGCTGATCGGCCGTCGTGGTGGCGAAGTCCACGGCGGCCACCTGAGCACGCAGCGCCGGATCCGCCACCAGGTCGCCCATCACGCTGTGCTGCTGCTTCGGATCCAGCGACCCGCCGTACAGACCCAGCTTGTACCCGGTGCCGGCCAAGGCGGCGGCGAAGCTGTGCAGATAGGCGTTGACCGCCTGGACCTGCGCGTCGCTGTACGCCTCCATGTCGAGGAAGATCGTCGTGCTCGGCGCGAACGCCAGCGCCGCCGCCTGCTTGGCCGCATCGGCGGCATCGGCGGTTCCCATCGCCACGGGGTCGGCGCCCGCGGCGATCAAGTCATGGCCCGACTTGCCGGCGTAGATCGCCCACATCCCCCACCCGGCCGCGGCCTGGTGCTGCACCCACTCGGCGGTATACCCGCCGGACGGCGAGTCCGCGGTCTTGCACACGTAGCCCGATCCGCCGATGTAGACGCCCACCCCGCGATACGGCGAGTGCGCATACCAGTCGTCCATCTGCGCGTCGCTAGGCGCAGTACAGGTGTCGAAGCCCTTCCCGCTGAAAGCGGTGTTCGGGGCGACGGCGGCGTGGGCGCTGGACGCTCCGATGCCGATCAGGCCCAGCGAGCCCAGTGAGGACGCGGCGGCGGCCGACGCGGCAAAGCGGATGCGAATGCGGTTCATGACAATCCCTCCCGTAGGTCCCGACCAATCTAGGGGTCGGTCCTGCCGGGCCGAGCCTCTTCCCTCAATAAGCGACGCCGCCCGCCGATGCCCGGATTACAGCGCCACCGGGGCAGTTCCGGCCGGGTTCCTGTCCTGCCAGGGCTGCGCCCCGGGGCAAGAGGCATGGAAAGACTAGTGATCGCCATCCTCGGCAGCGCGGCCGGCGTAGACCTGATCATGCGCATGCCGAAAAACGGCTCCGGAACAGACCAGGCGAAATGCGAAGGTAGGGCCATGCCACAGAAGTACGTCCCGACCGACGCCCAACTGATCAAGATGGCGGCCGAAGCGGTCAAGAGCGCCGCCAACAAGCAAGACACCGCCGCCAAGGTGCTCGATGCCGGCGGCGACCCGTCCAGCGCGTTCGCCCTCGCCGCGTTGGGGCTGGAGGAACTCGGGAAGTCGTTCGTCTGCTCGACCGTGCTGTCTCGTCCGGTGGAGACCCGCGCCAAGGACGCGGCGCTCATGCTCGCCAGCCACGCGATCAAGATGCAGGTCGCGGTCATGGCAATCCGCGTGTTCGTCGACGAGGCAGACCTCCCTGACGACGCCGGCGCCCTGTTCGCTCAGATCACGGCCACGGCGACGAGCACCAACGCCAAGAAGTTCGACAACCTGTACGTCGACGCCGTCGAAGACGGCGTGACCATCAGAACCCCGAATGCGACCGTCGACGACGCTCGCGCCCTGGCCGATCTGCTCGGGTCCGCCATCAGTGCCCTGACCGAGAAGGATCTGACCCTGACCGGCGAGGAGGACCCGGCGCGGTTCCGCACCTTGATGGACCACCTGAACACCAACCGGGAGCCGGCCGAGCGGTTGCTCGATGAGGACCCGCTCGCGTTCTTGGGCGGGTTCAGGGCCATGACGCGAGGCGAGGCCGTACCGGAGTGGCTGATCGAGATGGCGCCGCCGGACGTCGCCGAAGGGCTGAGGTAAGGCCCGCGTGTTTTTGGAAAGCGCCGCAGGTCACACGGGACGTCGTCGACGTTGGCGCTACGCCGCGGTGTAGACGTCCGGGCAGCTCAGGGAACTGAGGCCCGGACGCCGTAGAGACCGGACGCGGACGTCGAGACTCCTTACAGCCCGATCCCGATCAGCCCTTACGGAACTGCTTTGCTCTGCGCCTCTCGTCGGCCGTTCGACCGCGACGACTTCATGGCAGGGCTTTCCGATTCTGTTTGCGGAGCCGGCTGCTGATTCTGGCCGTCTCGTTGGCGCTGACGCTGACGCTGTCGTGGCGTGCTGTTTGGCTTGGCCTGCGAAGGTTCAGCGGCTTTCGCCGCCAGCTCCTTCTGCGGCTTCTCCTCGTCGTCCGGCTTCTCCTTGTCGGGCGGATCGAGGCGGCGGAACAGCAACAGCGCCAAGACGCGGTGTGCGTCCTGACGACGCTGTGTATCAGCTACACAGCCCATCAGAACGGCGAAGCAGATAGCCCCAACGTAGAACGCGCCGACGTAGCCGCCAGCGGTGAGAAGGCGAGGCAGGAGGTTTGTAGACGTGGCAGAGGCAGCGCCCATGTGATGAGTAGCGCGCGGTGCCCCGGCGACTTCCGCGCACCGCTCCCCTCATGGGTAACCGGCCGGCCGTGGTGGTTCGGACGAGATGACATCGACCGGGTCCGCCGGGAGGCGGTCGACACCGCGGCCGGTAGTGGCGTATCGGCTACCACACCAACCGCCCCGTAGCCGGTTATCGGGGGATCGATGTCAGCCGCTTCGCGATACGCGCGGGCTAGGTCCGTGTAGGTCAATCATCGAGTCCCCCGCGCCTGACGGGATCGGAGCCGATTCTGCCACGGTGTCCCGACCGTGTGTAGCTAAACCCAGGATCTCGCGCGAATTTCTTTGATTCGGCTGGTCGCGCTTCGAGTGGCGATGCTGTGACCGCTACAGGCCGATCCCGATCAGCGCATTGTCGCTCTCGGTCCACTGGTCCGTGGTCCGGAAGTACTTCTCCAGCGCCGCCGAGCCGTCGACGTGCCCGGTCGTGTTGCTGATCGCCTTCCGGTCTTTGCCGGCCCGCCGCGCTTCGGTCGCCAGCCCAGCCCGGCCCGAGTGCCCGGTCAGCCGGACGCCGAGGCCGGCCCGCTCCCCCGCGCGCGTCAGGATGCTGCCGACCGCCTGGCCGGACAGCGTGCCCAGGATCCGCCCGTGCCGGTCGATCCGCCGGAACGCCGGACCGTCGTCGACGACGCCAGCGTCCCGTTTAGCCTGCTGCCAGGCCCGCCACGCCCGCACCGGGCATGTCAGCGGGTTCGAGCCGTACGGCACGGCCACGATGCGCCGCGCGGTCTTGGACACCCGGATGTCCACCAACAGGCCGTTGTCTCCGTCGTCGACGATGTCGGCATCGTTGAGGCCGGCCAGCTCCGAGCGGCGGCCGGCGACCGCGAACGCCATCAGCACCACCGCCTTGTCCCGCGTCCCCGCCGCGTCGTCTCCGCAGGCCGCGCAGACCCGGCGTAGGTCCGGCAGCAGCAGCGGCGCCGCCTCCCCCCGGCCGCGGACCGGCTCGCGGTTCTCCGCGGCCTCCCGAATCAGGTCTTTGAGCAACTCCCGCGCGTCCTTGGTGTCGCCGGGATCCACGTCGCGGCGGTACGTCGTGCGCAGCGTCACCGCGATGCCGGCGAGCCGCCGATCGATCGTCGTCGGTGCGTCCCCGTCGGCCCAGCACCGGGTGACGAACGCGCGCAGCGTGCCGCGCCGCACCGCCCAGATCGGGAACTTCTTCTCCGCGGCGAACGCCTCCCAGGCCCGCCAGTCCGCGGCGTAGGCCCGGATGGTGTTCTTCGGCCGCTTGCGTCCGGCGTGCTCATCGGATGCTGCGTCGAGTTGGTCCAGGAGCGCGAGCAGGTCCGGATCGGCCGCGGGCACCGCCGCCGCGGGCCGGCCGCTGGCGAGCGGGACCGGCAGCCCGGCCGCCTCGATCGGTATCGGGACCGACGGCTCAAGACTGGTCATGAGACCGCTCCGCCCGCCGTTGGACTCTGCGGAAGTCCTTGGCCATGGCCAGCATGGTCCACAGCCCCGGGAGCCCGGTCTGTGGGTTGGGGACCATCGCCACCAGAGGCTCCCACTCGTCAATCCAGCGTTGCGGGTCCGCGCGGATTTCGTCGACGCTGGGGAACGCGTCGACGTCGGGGGCGGTCGAGGGGGTGCCCGAGGACTGATTCTGACTCACGATATGGGAGTTTATCGTGAGTCAGAGACAAGATCGGTTAGCCGTGATCGGGATGCGGCCAGATCTGCGGCCAGGAGCACCGCTCTGCGCTTATCCACCGTTCGGATGGGATCGGCACCTCACTGACCCACCACTCGCGATAGTCACCGCCGTGAAGGTTCGCGTCGTTCAGGTTCCTCGCCGCGTGCGCGGCGAGGTTCTCGTCAGCCCACTGGCGCCAGGGCTGAACGCTGCCGGCGTCGACGTCCATCGTGATCCGCACCGTCAGGCCCCAGTGACTCCGCGGCAGCGCCCCGAGATGCGGGGACTTCGACAGATGCAGCACCTTCGGGCTGTCCGTCCAGATGGCGCGGTCCGGATCAAGCCGCCCATCGTTGAGGATCTGCTCCCAGTGCAGAGGCTCGGTGAAGTGGTAGAGAAGCACGCCCCTGATTCTTGCCGCCTTGGAGAGGTTCGAGGCACCAGGCAGCGCCCAGGTAGGCAGGACGTCCCAAACGCACAGGAGACTCTCAGGCGGCCGTGAACCGCGGAGCAGCTCACAAACGTGCGTTTCTGCACGCTGCATGCGGCCCGAGCTGTAGGTGGACCCCAATTGGCGTAGCCAGCTCGCGGATTCCCGCCCACCCCTTTAGACCGGAGGACATGAGCGACACCACGGTCTACCGCCCCGGCGAAATCGTTCCGCAGTCCGGAATCTATGAATGCGACTGCGGTCAGGGCCATCGCGAGCAGCTCAGCACTGATGTGCAGGGCCACCGGTTTCCGCCTATGCCGACCGGATGCAGCGGCGGCGGTTGGAGATTGAAGGAAGCCACTCACGCCTGACGTGCTACAGCCACCGGTGGAGCCGATGCTGGCCCAGGCCCGCGAGGCTCTACCTGCGCCCGGCACGCTTCCGGGGCAGCTGATCTATCAACCCAAGTGGGACGGTTACCGGATCATCGTGTTCACGCCGAGTGCGGCAGTACGCGCCGTGCGGCTCCAGACACGCCGAGGCGCTCTGATCGAGGGCAGGTTTCCTGACCTGGTTCGGGCAGCCGCAGCCCTTCCCCAGGGGTGGGTGCTCGATGCGGAGCTGATCGTGTGGTCCGGGGGTGTCGTGTCCTTCGCGGATCTACAGCGCCGCGCCAACGCCAGCACCAGGACCGCCGCCGCGCTGGCTGAGCAGCTACCCGCCCACCTCGTTGTCTTTGACGTTCTGCAAGCCGATGGCACAGAGCTACTGCACCAGCCGTACGGCCAGCGCCGGCAGCACCTTGAGTCGCTGTTCACCGAGTACGCGCTGGCCGGCCCGTGGGCGCTGTGCCCGGAAACCACTGATCGAGCGACCGCCCAGGAGTGGCTCACCTCCTGGACCGACGTCCCCGGGATTGAAGGGCTCGTGATTCGCGGCAGCGAGCAGCGGTACCGGCCGGGTACCCGAGCCCTCATTAAGGTCCGTCGCAGGACCACCACCGAGGCGATCATCGGCGGCATTACCGGCACTCTGAAAGTCCCCCGAACGCTGATGCTGGGACGCCTGGACGGCGCCGGCACTCTGCGCGTGGTCGGTCGCAGCACGCCGCTACGTCCGGATACCGCCCGGCTGGTCGCCGAGCAGCTCAGCCCGGCCAAGGCAGGTCATCCGTGGGAAGACGTGCGCTTCACCGCTTCATGGGGCTCACGCGAACCGCTCGATGTCACCCCAGTCGACCCCACCGCCGTCGCTGAGATCGCCGCCGACACCGCCCAGGACCGCGGAGTCTGGCGGCACCCCGTACGCGTCGCCAGACTCCGGCTCGACATCGCCGTCAGCGACGTGCCGCCGTTCGGAAGTGGAGCCGTTGCATCATCGGGTTAGCAGCAGCCACCAGCGTCCGGACACTGTTGATCCTTCCAAGGCCGCGCGGACGCGGAGAACTAGCATAAAAATGGAACCTCCCGCACGGCCTGGACAGACCTCCCAGGTAGGAAGCCCGCGCCGTGCGGGAGATTCTCAAGATCTAAGTCAGGCCACAGGCAAGGTTGATCAGACCGCCATGCCGTAGACGATCGTGAACAGGGTTCCTAGCGAGCCGATGATGAACACGCCCGTCAGGCCAGCCACGATTAGGCCCTTGCCCTGCTCAGCGGAGAAGGTGTCACGCAGCGCCGTGGCGCCGATGCGCTGCTTGGCCGCGCCCCACACTGCGACACCCAAGCAGACGATGATCGCAGTGGCCATGATGACCTCCACCATCACCCGCGCCTCGTTGCCGACCTTGCCGAAAGGTCCCCAGTTCGGGGCGATGCCACCGATGATCGTATTGATATCGTTCCCGGCCGGCGTCGACGGCGGGGCCGGAGTCGGCGGATCGGCAAGGAATGCGCTGTGGAGCGAGTTGACGACGCCGCCCAGTGCGTGAAGTGCGAACATGACCGCCCCCTGTGAGTGTCATTGGACCACTGCGTGATCAACATGGTACGACCGGGGAGGAATCAGAGGGGGAAGCTTATGCCGCAGGTCTACGACGCGACGCCGTATCCAGTGGCGGACGCATGCGAGCAACTGCTACGCGCCTATGTCGACGACGCGACCCTGAGCTGCGACCCGGCGCTGCTACACGATGCGACCGCCGCACCGTTCGCCGAAGCGGTCGCGCTCCAGGCCCTCGAACTGCTCGCGGCCGACCGCGGATCCACGGCCGACCTGCTGTTCGCGCCGCTATGGGACACCAGCGTGTTCGCCGAACTTGCGCCGGTACTGCCGCCGCTGCTGCGGTACCTGCGCGCCCGCCTGGCCGGCCAAGAGCCCGTCCTGCGCCTGAACCCGGGCAGCCCGAGCCCCGCGTACCCTTTGCTGCTGCTCGCGGCCCAGGCTCTCCGCGCCGCCCAGGACGATGTCCCGGACGCGGTGCGCCGCTGTCTGGCCGCACTCGCCACCGACCCGGCCGCCGCGCGCGTCCCGGCCGGCGATCTGGCCAACGGCCTACCCGACGGCGCCGACGTGGAGAACGCGGTCTACTTCCGCGACGAGTTGCGCAAAGCGCTGACTCAGACCGTCCCCGTCCGCGACGTGCTGGCCGCGCAGGACGGGACGGTGCTGCTCGTGCTCGACCTGGCAGCCCGGCCCGACGTGGCCGACCTGTTCCGGATACTGCTCGTCGACCCGCCACCCGGCGGCGCTGATACCGGCGCGGAGTTCGGCGTGTTCGCCGGCACCGACGGCGCGCTGCTGCGCCTGGACGTCCAGTGGTTCGACCCGGTCCGCGCCGACGTTGCCGTGGTCCTGGACGTCGACCAGCACGCCGCGGCGGTGCAGCGGCTCGCGGCCCCGACGTCGACCGTACTCGGACTGACCGGCGTCGACCCGCGCGAGTACCCCGACGCACTCGTCCCCTACATACCGGTCCCCGGCGACCCGGACCGCGTACGCCAGTTACTAGAGGAGGCCGCCGCCCGCCGGTCGCAGTAGACCAAACTCTCGTGGTGAGCGTTGGACCGCCAACGTGACGTTCCTCGTGATGGACGTACGCTGATGGTGTGGAAACACTTGGTGGTCGGCTCGCGCGGCTGCGCCGCAGGCAGGGCTACACACAAGAGAGCCTCTCAGAGGCTTCCAAGGTGTCAGTCGGCGTGATCCGCAAACTGGAGCGGGGCGACCGGGAATCAGCCCGGCTTGCGACGGTTCACAAGCTGGCGCGCGCGCTGGGTACGACAACCACAGATCTTCTAGGAACGCATATCCCCTCGGCTCCGGTCGGGCCGGTCGTTGAGCCTCCGGGACTGTTGGCGATTCGCAAGGCACTGACTCCGGTCCGGGTCGGAACTTTTAATCCGGTCGAGGGGATGCCGGCGACGGCCGAGGAGATCGGCGCAGCGGTGCGGGCCGGCATCGGTTGGTACCGCAGCGACGACTACACCGCGGCAATCCGGGTAGTGCCGGAGCTGCTACTTGACGCGGAGACCGCGATCGGCGAGGCAGACGAATCCGGTCGGCCGGCGCTGCTTCGCGCGCGAGCTGCGGCGCTGAACCTGACTGGTTCGCTGCTGATCCACCTCCGGCATTTTGATTTGGCATACGAGGCGCTGCGGCAGGGCCGCGAGGCCGCGTCCGACGCCGGCGATGCGATCGCTGATGCCGCGCTGGTGGACACGCTGTGTTGGATGCTGATCAGACAAAACCGTTTCGATGAGGTTGAAGACGCAGCAGTAGCGGCGGCCGACGTCATCGAGCCGTCGTTCTCCTCGGCGCCCCGGCTGCACCTGGCGCAATGGGGCTGGCTGATGATTCGAGCGTCGACTGCGGCAGTCCGAAACACCAAGTACGACCAGGCGGACGAGTACATGCGCTTGGCCAGCGCCGCAGCCGCCGGTATCGGCAGCGACGTCCGGTTCCGCTGGCAGGATTTCGGCCCGTCCATGGTCGGCATGAAACGGGTGGAAAACGAGGTGATCCGACACCGCCCGGATAAGGCGCTCATGCTGGCCAAACGGGTCGAGAACCCAGGACCGAAGACCAATAACAACCGGAACAGGTTCTATCTGGACGTGGCTTCGGCACAGACCGAGACACGGCAGTTTGCCGCGGCCTCTGCGACGCTGTCTCAGATCCGCGGCGACGCACCGGACTGGCTTCGTCTTCAGCCCTACGCAAGCCAGATTGCGCGGGACCTGATTGAGCGTCGGGCGCGCGCGTTGCCGGAGGACCTCGTCGACCTGGCCGACTTCTTCGGCCTGGACTGACCCGCCCCGGGTTAGCTTGGCGAGGACTCGGCGCAGATTGCCCCGTAGCGGTGCTGGCTGACCGCTGGCTATGGGGCCACGGTGGTTCCATGACCGACAGTGAGCACTCTGATACACCCGCTCTCGCGAGGTGGGCAGTGCGGTTCACCTGGGAAGTGGTCGAGGCCGGCGTCACGTTCCCCCGCTACAGCATTGATCAGCGGCCCATGAATCACAGCCAGGCCGTGCGCTACGCGCAAAGCGAATGGTCACGGCAGCACCGCGGGGTGCGCGTCGCGGAGGCGTATGTCCGCGAACTCCCCACAGGAGAGTGGCTCCCGGTCGAGCCGGCGTCCTTGTGCGGGGCGACCGACCTTGAGACCGGATTGCCGATCGTCTGTCACCCGGTGATCGAGCCCGACGCGGAGGAGGACGGAGAGGAACTCCCGCCTCCGCACTTCTTCGCAGATCTGGCTCTGACCGGCTATTCGGCTAGGCAGCCCCTCATCGCTTCAGGGTGCGGTCTCAGTGGCGACGAAGACTGTGATGATCCAAGACTCCGGCCTGCCGTGGAGCAGGTCGGAAGGTGCGATCCGCCAGGACGCACCCTTGGGGCGGGTCCTTCGGACGAGTAGCCCGTCCCTGCGTCGGCGCGGAGACCAGGGAACCGATCCCCCTCCTGGTCCGGTCTCCGCGCCGACGCCTGATCACGGTACGAAATCAGAAAGTTGCAAAACGTCGTCGCCGCAGGCCACCGATGCCCATGATGGAAGCGGGTGGCGACGGATCCACAACACACCACCGCAACGGAAAGGGACACCACCATGAGCACTGCTACCGTCACCGAACCCGAACTCCACGTCGCCGAACCAATCCCTGGCCGCACGCTGATCCCCGTCGAGGACTTCGACCGGCTCGTCGCCCGTACCGTGGCCAAGGAGAACATCGAGGAGGGGCTCGCCACGGCGTGCGTCGATCAGGCATTGGCCCTCGTCGCCACCATCGCCAGCAAGCCGGACGTCCACATGGGGCCATCGGACCTCGTCGACATCGGCTGGCACGCCCTGCTGCACGGCGACACCCGCGTCTACCACGCCCTGTGTGACCGGCTGGGCCGGTTCGTCCACCACGTTCCCGACGACGCCGACGACCACCGCTTGGAGCCCGGCGACGACGCGGACAACATCCTGTCCCGCACCGCGAACGCCATCGCGGCAGCCGGCTACGCCGTGGACCCGTACATGTGGGGCGCGCAGTACGCCCAGACTCACGGCACCTTCACCCGGGGCTGCAACCCGGACGACAGCGGCTCGGGCTGCCACTGCGGCAACGCCTGCTGATGGACGTCGTCGACTTCATGGAGCTGGAGCTAACCGACTCCTGCGACCTGGAATGCGTCCACTGCTACACCAATTCCGGGCCACTGGTCCAGCACGGACCTATGACCGGCGACGATTGGATCAACGCCATCAACCAGGGACTTCAATTGGGTCTGAAGCGCGCCCAGCTGATCGGCGGCGAGCCCACGAGACACCCCGACTTCGCCCGCATCCTCAACCACGCCGCCGACGCCGGGCTGTCGGTATCGGTGTTCTCCAACCTGACGCACATCCGCGGCGAATGGTGGCCGCTGCTGACCCGGCCGGGCGTCACCCTCAGCACCTCGTACTACTCCGACGTCCCAGCCGAGCACGACCGGATTACCACCCGTGCGGGAAGCCACGCCCATACCCGCGCGAACATCGTGAAGGCTCTTGCCCGGGGCATCCAGGTTAAGGCCGCGATCACCACCGTTCTGCCAGGGCAGCGCGTCGCAGAGGCGCGGGCCGAGCTGGTCGCCTTGGGCGTGGAGAAGGTGACCGTCGACGGCGTCCGGGAGGTTGGCCGCGGGGGCGGAACCTGCGACGTCAACGAGCTGTGCGGACTGTGCGGCCTGACCCGGGTTGCAATCCTCCCGGACGGCGTCGTCGTGCCCTGCGTCCTTGGACGCTGGCTGAAAGCCGGGAACGTCCGCATCACGCCGCTGGAGGAGATCCTCGCCGGCCCGATGTGGCAGCGCGCGGTGGCACAGGTACCGCGCAAGCCTCGGCCGCGGTGCCTTCCTCAGGCCGAACAGATGCAGAAGGAGCGCGAGAAGATCCATGCCCATCTCTGAGAGTGAAGCCGCCGCGAATCTCGCGGCGGTGCTCGACGCACACACCGGGATCGGCGACATGTGGCGGCGAGCCTTCACAGACGTTCACCGAGGCGACTTCCTTCCGGGCAACGCCCTGTTCTCCGATCGCGAAGGCCTGCGGACCGTCAACCGTGCCAGCGACCCGGACGCATGGCTCACCGCCGCGTACCAGCCGGACGTCAGTGTCCGGATCATGAATGGCGACCGGATCCGCTCGGCTGCCTCGCAGCCATTGGCAATGGCGGAAATCCTGCTCGCTGCGAAGGTCGAACCCGGGATGCAAATCCTGGAAATCGGCTCAGGCGTCGGGTTTCTGGCCGCGATCCTGGCCCATGCGCTAGGCGCCGAGAACGTAGCGACGGTGGAGTTCGACAGCTACATGGCCGACACCGCGGCCTGGAACCTGGCCAAGCACGGCCCGATACGCAAGTACCGCGGCGACGGTCTCCTTCTTGAAGGCGTTGACGGCCCATTCGATGCGATCATCTCCACCTGTGCGGTCGACCACATCCCGCCGGCATGGCTCGCGGTGTGCCCGGCGGGGCGGATCGTCGCCCCGTGGATCACGACCTACGACGCATCGGCGACCGCGGTCCTGGACGTGAGCCATGGAACGGCCACCGGCCGGTTCCTACCTGGTGTCGCGTTCATGCCAGCCATCGACATGCCCCGCGAGGACGATCCGGTCCCGTCCGTACCGGACCAGGCTCGCATCCGGCCTGGCAAGACATGGCTGCGCTGTCCGCAGGTCACGGCCAAACGCAAAGCGGGGGCAGCCCTGGCCATCGGGGTACAGCTGCCCGGCGTCCGCTACCGCACCGACAAGAACGCCGAGGGCGCGATCGAGGTCACCGTATGGGATGAGGCCGGTTCCTGGGCACGGAGCACCTGCCCGACCGCGATGGACGTCGTGGAATTCGACGTCGGGCAGGCCGGCCCCCGCAACCTGTGGGACGAGGTGGAAGCCGCCTACCGGCGGTGGCGGTCCTGGTCCCGCCCGTCTGCTGACCGATTCGGCCTCTCCACGGACGGCGCCAAGACCGAGTACTGGCTCGACCACCCGAACAACCCGATCAGCGCGCTGTAGGCAGGTCAGCCACCGGGCCGGGGCGCGGACCGCCAGGCCGCGCCCCGGCCCGGTACCGTCAGCAGGCAGCGCCTATGTGGGCCGGTCAGAGTACGGTAGCCGGTCATGGGGAGAGGAACCGGGGGACGCGCAGCACTGATCATCCTGCTATCGGAGGCAACGCCGTTTGCCGACCGCCGCCACGAGGATGCCGTCAACGCGATGCGGTCACAGACGCACGTGGCCGAGGAGATCAGGCGCCTGATCGGTGCGAAGCCGAGCGGGGACTGGCAGATCGCCGCTGCCCGTCACGCTAGAGCCACCGAGGACTTCGTCGAGGCGTGGACGGCCCAGCTGGAAGACCACCCCGAGCAGTGGGACAGCATCGCCGAGGACTACAACGCCGACAAAGCCCGCCTTGCCGACAACCGCCGCGCACTACTTGCAGTGCTACGCGGCAAGCAGACCGCGACCCTGACCGCGTCGCGGACCCCGCGCCGGATTCCTGGCGTCGTTGTCGTACCGGCCGTGGCCGTCGTCGGCTTGACCGCTGGAGTCTTGCTAGTCCATCACGGCGGCCACTCCTCACCGACGGCCCAGACTCACGCCGCCACCGGCACCACCACGCCGACGCCCACACCCACCGCCTCGTCGACCACCGTCCCAACCACGGCGGCCCCCAGCTCCACGACCACGAGCAGCAGCACCTCGTCGACGCCCGCGCCGCCGTCGACCACGTCGACGCCCGCCCCGCCGGCGAGCACGCCCGCGCCCGTCGTCAGCAGCGCCGCGCCGCCGCCGGCGGCGTCGACCACGGCGGCCCGGCCGCCGCAGAGCAGCACTCCCCCGCCGCCTCGCCCAACCACTACAGCCAAGCCTCCGAGTGGCAGCAGCGTCACCGGAATCTCGGTCAGCATCTCCGGAGGAGGTGGCGGAGCAGAGCTCGACGCCCAAGTGCATGTGACCACCAGCGGAACCGGCCCGGTCACCGTCACGGTCACGATCGCCGGATCGGCGACCAACGGCCGGCCCGGTAGCGACCACGCTCACAGCACGACCCGGACCCTGTCCGGATCAACGTCCTACGACTTCACCGCGTCAGCGTCGGGATTCGACTACTGCGCGGACTACTACGTCGGTGCCCTGGCCGCCGGAGGCGGACGTTCCGCCTACAGCGACCAGGTCACCGGTTGCTGATCAGCGCTGCGTCGGGTCGTTCTCGGCGAACCGCTCCGCCCCGGGGATGCCGATCAGGTCGCCGGCCTGATGCGCCGGGCTGTTCCCGACCGCGGCCAGGCCGCCGAACACGAACAGCGATGAGAGCCCCGAGGACCCGTCCCTCAGGTACGAGGCCGTCGACGGGTCGAGGTCCGCAGTCGGGGTCAGCAGCAGCGGACCGCCGTAGGAGCCCATCAAGGCCCCGCCGGACAGCGCGTCAGCCCAGTTCAGCCCGGTAGCGATACCGGCCGTGTGCGGACCGGGGAAGAACCTTCGCGCCACCGTGGCCGCCGTCGCGTACCGGTCCGCACCGGCGAGCGGAGTCTCACCGACGTGCGCACTCTTGGCCGCGTTGTCCGCCTGGTGGCCGACCGCGAACGTCGCCACGGCGTGGTGCGTGCCGAGCCACGTCTCGGTGGCCGAGGGCATGGTGTTGTCGCTGGTCAGTAGTACGACCCCGCCCGGCGTCGACCCGGCCGCCGAGCCGGCCGCCAGGGCATCGGGGTAGTTCGCGCCGGTGGCCAGCAGGACAGTAGGCGCGGTGTCGCCGGAGATCTTCCCAATCTGGTTCGCGACGCTCACCGAGGTCTCGAACCGGTCCCCGCCGTAGAGCCGCACCGGGGCGAATCCCGCATCCCTGATCCCCTGCTCCACCGCCGGCGACAACGCCGCCGTGCCGCCCAGCAGATACACCGAGGAGCCCGGCGCGAGCGTCCGCTTCAGCTCTGCCCGGGTGGCCGGATCGAGCCCTGCTGACGCGGTCAGCAGCAGCGGGCCGCCGGCATGCGCAGCCAGCGCCGAGCCGGACAGCGCGTCCGCGGGCAGGTCCGAGCGGGTCAAGACCGCGATGTTCGCGGCCTTCCGACCGCCGGCCGGCTGACCGTAGGTGGCCCACCCCCAGGTGGAGGTCTGCACCGCCGTTCCGATGCGGTCCTTGCCGTCGAGTCTCTGCACAAGATCGTGCCCGATCGGCTGCCACACCGGCGGGCCGGGCGGCGAGTACTGCGGAGCAGTGGGAACCGGGAAGATTCCGAAGCTCACCGGCGCCGAGCCCGGGGCGTTGGCGGGCACGTAGAAAGGATTGTTATAGGCGTTGGTGTAGACGTTCCCGTTCGGCGTGATCTTGAAGCCGATCTTGGAGCCGTCCGGGGACCATGCCGCGCTGTCGGCGTTGAGGTACGTTGCCTGATCCTGAGGCGGGTTGGCGATCAGGCCGTTGGTGTACCTGGTTGGCGCGTTGCTGACGCCCGAGCCGTCGGTGGGGACGGTGAAAATGTCCTTACCGTAGAAGCCTGATCCCATCTCGGGGTCACCGACCCTGACCTGAGCGGTGTACGCGACGGTGCGGCCGTCGGGCGACAAAGCGAGGTTGTCGTAGGTGGTGCCGGACGGTGCCGGGGGCGTGAGCGGCAGAACCGCCCCGGTGTGCAGGTCAACGCGTTCAACGACCGTCCCGCCGACGGTGCTTGCCCGCACGCGCACGATGAAGCTCCCGGACCCGCCGGAGGGCGACCACGTGGAATAGCCGCCGGCGTTGATGCGGGTCATCGGCCCGCCGGTCGCGGGCACTGAGGCCAGAGCCTCCCCGACATCGGAGACCACCACCGCGCCGCCTTCCGCGAACGTCGGATGCGAGTGGTGCGGGTTCGAGTCGAGCACGATCTTGTCCGAGCCGTCCGAGCGGACCGAGATCAAAGCGCCCTTCTCGTCGACGTAGGCGATACGGCTCCCGTCCGGGGAGAACGTCACATCGCTCGCGCCGATGCTGGGCAGCTTGATGGTGGAGCCATCGAGCGCGTACAGCACCGATCCCGAAGCGAGCGCGTACACCTTGCCGACGCTCACCGGCACCGCGGCCGGCGTCGCCGCGGACGCGTGGGGCGTGACCGCCGCAGCCTGCGCGCCGGGCGCCACGGCTATACCGGCGGCCATGGTGCCGGCCAGCGCCGACACCGCGACCGCAGCCAATCGTCGAGTACTCATCTGTATCCCTCCCGTGATCAATCGAGTTGCCAGGCTACGCCCATCAAACCCCTGATAGCGCAGGGGTTTCCGGGCTAGGTGAGAGTCTTATGCTGGTAGGAGCAGGCGCACGCGGTCGAGGTCTTGCGGATCCGCTCGACCGCCGCAGGCAGGTAGCGGGTGTGCCACTCGGCGGCTCCGTGAAGGTCCCCGTTATCGTGCCGGTAGCACCGCAGCCACTCCTGTGCGAGCCATCCCAACTCGATCCGCACATCGCCGTGCTGCGCCCAGCAGGCCGGCACCCGCAGCCGTCGGTACTCCGACCCGCTGGCCTGGTCATCCCCCACCAGGCCGTACCAGCCGTCCAGGACCTCGGTCACCCAGTCCTCCAGCGCATCCTGCGCTGCGTTCTCGGCCGCGCCGGTGAGCGTCGTGAAGTCCCAGACCACCAGCGGCGAAGGATCAGCAGGCCCAGCCGATGCGGTCCCATGCCCAGGTGCGCTAAAACGCGCGTTTGTGCCACCAGGATCGGAGGTTGCTTCGGCCGGCGCGGCGGAGCCGGGATCATCCTCGAACTCGAACCCGTCGTCATGCTCGTCGTCGAATCCGAACCCGTCGTCGTGCTCGGTCATCGGCCCCGCTCCGCGGCGGCCAGTTGGGCGTTGAATCTGTTCAGGGCCGGGTGTTCCCAGTAGGGCCGAATTTTGACGATCACGGGCTTGACGTTGCGATACAGCAGGAGCCCGTGGAACTGCTCCAGCTGCCGGATTTCGTCAGGGGAGATCGTGGGTCGCCGGCGGAACTGCGGAGGAGGCGCCGCCTCGCCCTGCCGGCGGCGCGGCATCGGGATGCGCTCATCGACCATGCCGCAGATGCGGCTCAGGTCTTCGAGGTAGTCAGCATCTTTGAGGCCGCCCAGGACCAGCGTGGCCGTGGTTGCGTCCCGGGTGGTCTTACCTGCGAGCACGCCGTAACGCTGATCGATCTGGTTCGTGGACTGGCTCGCGAACACCACGCAAATGCCCCGGCCACCGCTGTCCGCAGCCCATGCATCAATGTCAACAGGCGTATTCAACGCCATCTCGTCCAGGCAGAACGTGAACGGCGGGTCGAGCCTGCCCATAGGGCGGAATGTGGACAACTGCTTGGCCCGTGCGTGGATCTTCGAGGCGAGGCCGGCCAGGTAAGGGGCGATCGGCGCTCCCTTGTAATGCTCGGCGACCACGTACAGGGTGTCTGTGCCCTTGAGGATGTAGGAGTCGATATCGAACTCCGGGTGACCCTCATCCGGTGTCGCGCACTTGGCCAGCTCAGGGTGCGCCATGAACCGCAGCGCACGGCCGATGCTCTGATAGACGCCCGAGCGGTGCCGGACATCGTCGGTCTGCGCGTCGTTCAGACTCTTGGCCCAGCCGCCAGCCGCTTGCGGGTGAGTGGTCAGGATCTTGTGGGCGGTGCGGTCCTCCGCGTCCTGCGTCCATGCCCAGACCTCGGTCATGCTGTGCCCGCCAAGGGCAGCAGCGTGCAGGTAGCAGGCGAGGGTTTTGGAGGCCATGTCCGTCCAGTGGCCGCCGTTGCTGACGTCGGAGTTGTCGCCGCCGGCGGCGACCATCACCGCCGCTTGCTCCAGCGCGGTCCCGGGATCCTCGCAGCCGGAGACCGGCGAGGAGCGGATGCTGCTGCCCAGGCCGCCCTGGTTGTAGGGGTTGAGTAGATGGGTGTCGCCGAACTGCCGCCGGTAGGCGTGCGTGGCCTGGTACAAGTCCAGCTTGGTAGTGGCCGCGAACACTGCGCCCGGGGCGAAAGCAACGACGTTCCCGAGGAAGCCCGATTTGCCGCCGCCGGTCGGCGTCACCAGCGAGACGATGTCCTTGTAACCGACGAACACGCGCATCTTGGTGCCTTGGATGGTGCCCAGCGCCAGCGCGTAGGACTCCGGAGGCAAACGCCGACGCTGCCGGCGGGACATCTCCTCCAGCGACGGCCGCAGCTTGACCGCGTCTGTGAGTTGGGCTTTGGCCGTCAGAGGCCGCAGGTCCCGGCCCACGGCGAAGCCGCCGCCGCTGCGGGAGTGTCCGCCGCTGCGTAGGTTCAACGCCGCGATGCCGGCCAGGCCGACGCCAGCGCCCGCGGTCAGCAGCAGCGCGGCCGGCGGATGATGGATCAGCTGATCCAAGGTCGGCAGCACATCGGATTGTGCGCTGTGAATGGTCATCCGGTACCGCCTGGACGTGTGGTTTGCGAGGAAGGTGATTCCGGCCGCCGTGGTCCAGACAGGGGCGTCGGGCCAGCGTTGTAGGCCGCTGAGTTGGGGTGGTTCGCTCCGCGTGCCTGCGTCTGTGGGACCGGTGGCAACTCCGGCCGGAGCCGGGCAGCCGCGGCCGGTCCGGTTATCGGGTTGTTGGTGCCGCGGGTGCCGTCGACCCTGATCGCCGCCTGCATCAAGGCCGCGGTGCCGGCTACGCGCTGCGCCAACTGACTGCGACCCATGCCGGTTCGTGCCTGGCGATCCAGCGAAAGGGTGTCCCCGACCACCGGCACCATCCGGTACACCGAGAAAGTCCCGAAGGCAGCCAAGCCCATCACAGCCAGGCCGGTGATCACCGAGTCAATCCCCGGTCGAGGTGCCCCGGAGTCGGCGATTGACTCCCCGGTGATCAGCACGATCACTAGGACGGGTTTTGCGACGTCGAGCCCTGCCATGAGCGAGACCCAGCGTTCGACATGGCGCCACATGTGCTTATCGACGAGACCGGCATAGACCGCCGTGGCCAGGACTCCGCCGACATACAGCATCGCGACGCGCACCAACAGCTCAGCCCACAGGAACACCGCAATGATCATCGTGAAGACGGCGATGAATATGAAGAAGGCATCCCCACCGAGGTCATCGGGCTTGCCCGCGAAAGTGGAGTTCATGGTGGTGAAGAAGGCACCAGGGCCGGGCGAGGTGGTGGTGGTGCCGTTCGGCCCCGGGATCTGCGCGCCCGGTGCTGCCTTGGCGATCGCCTCAGTGATCGAGTCGGTGATCGTCACCACGCCGGCCAGGACCACCGGCGTGAATGCGGACGCCAGTACCGCCAGCCACAGCCCGCCCACCGCCTCAGCGATAGCCCTGACCGGCTCCACCCCGTTGATCACACGCCGCAGGACCGCATACAGCCACATCAGGATGACCAAGATCGACGAGGCTGCGAACACGATCGCGTACGTGCGCAGAAACCCCATGTTCGTGAAATTGACCTTGGTTGTAGGGCCATCCACGACGGTTGAGAGCTGCCCAAGCAGCCACGACGCGCCCTGACCGGCGGACCGCGCGATCGAGCCCAGAGGGTCCGATGCGGCGTCGATCAGCTTGTTGCCTGTGGGCGCGCTTGGGTCGGTGACGAGCTTCTGCGTCTGGTCGCACACGTCCTTGAGATGGCCGGGCATCATCAGCGCGCACGGATCCGCCGGCGCCGCCGCGGCCCGCTGCGCGCTCAGCGCCCACGCTGCGACCGTCGAGGCCAGCACCGCCGCGCCGCTTCGCGCCAGGCGTATCGCGTCAGCCACGGGCACCACCGTTCGCCGCCGGCAGGAAGAAGCCAGGCGCGGAAAACGCAGCATCAGCGGCCGGCACCGGAGCCGCCGCCCCACCGGCGACCGGCACCGACAGCACGTGCGCGACACCGCCGACGATCTGCGGCGCGTACAGCGTCGAGCCGACCAGCACGCCGGCGCCGTAGAAAGTGGTCTGGTCTCCCGGTGGCAGCAGCGCCGCCGACACCGCGGCGGCCGGCTCCTCCCCCGCCGGACCGTCAGACGACGCGCCGGACGCGTCAACCCGCACGGTCCAGAAATCACCGCTCGACGGCGCTCCCAAGTCCAGCCCCGAACCGATCCCCGTACACAGCAAGGTGGTGGCATCCACCCACGCCAGCGGCGCGCACGCAGCCAGCTGCCAGGGCTCAGCGGCCTGCCCGGCAACGTGGTGCAGCAACCCGAGCCTGCCGTGCCCGGCAACCGCCCCGGACGCCGGCAGATGCCAGACCTGGAGGGTTCCAGCGCCGGACTGATCGAGCAGCGCAGCCACAGGTGTATGCGGGTTCGGCACCAGCACCTTGTCCGCGGCCAGCTCCGCGAGCTGCACCTGACCAGCGACCGACGCATCCGAACGGGCACCACCGGGCACAGCGCGCGCGAACACGGTCGACGACCCCGCCGGGGCATTGCCGAGCGCGAACGCGATGGACTTGCCGTCTGAGGAGAACAACGGCTCAGACTCGCTCGCGCCGGCCGGACCTCCGACGGCAGTCAAGTCGGTCACGGCGCCGGAGCGGTCCATCACCCCGACGTGGTGACCACCGCCCGGCACGAGGATCTGCACAGCCATCAGCGAGAAATCCGGACTGAACAGCTGCGCCGCCACATGCAACGCGTTGACCGGCGGCGGGCCGCCCGAGGCAGGGCACAGCGTGCCCGCGATGGTGCCGGCCACGTCGATGCTGGTCCCATCCCCCATCCTGGCGCCGACGGCACCCGGCGACGGAAACGCCGCCGACGCCGTCGCCTTCCAGGTGGTCGGGTCGTATCCGGTAACTGTGATCCGTCCCGTGCCATCACAGGAAACCCGCGGTACCAGACCAGCCCAGTTTCCCCCCGCAGGGGGCTGACTTGACGCTGGATGCGATGCCGTCAGCGTCGTAGCCGGCGGTTTGGAAGCCTTGTCCGGGCTTCCGATCCAGGCACCCAGGCCGGTCGCCACAACAGCGACGCCCACCAGAGCAACCCCCGTACGCCACGTCATCCTCACTGGCCCACCCCTTAGATCACGCTCAGAGATCACGAGGCTACTCCGGCCCGACCCACGGAATCCATGTGCTTAATCGCCGCGGAACGTAGAAGGCTGCCACTAAGCCATTCGAGCGGTGCGGGGGCGGGGCAATCCACAGCAGTTCCACAGACCCCGCTAAGGTGCTGTTCGCCGGGTCAAACCCGGACCACCGAAGTACCGGCGTCGCTTCGCGGCCGGGAAGCAAACGGAGAAGGAGATACGTATGGCACGTGTCGTCGTTGTCGCCAATCAAAAGGGCGGCGTGGGCAAGACAACGGTCACGGTCAATCTGGCGGCCGTTCTCGCCGAGTCCGAAGGTCTGCCGGCAGAGCGTCCCGAAGTTGAGGACGGAGAACAGGACGAGCAGCCCAGCCCCATCCTGGTTGTCTCGACTGACCCGCAGGCATCCGCCGTCTGGTGGGCAGACCGCGTCAAGCGTCTACCCTTCGACTTCGTCCAGGCTCACGACAAGCCGGGCGAGCTGCGGAAGCTGCGTGCCATCACGCAGTACAAGTACGTCGTTGTCGACACCCCCGGATCCCTGGAGAAGGAAGACATCCTCTCCGCCGTCCTGGACCAGGCGGACCAGGTCATTGTGCCTGTGCTGCCCGAACCACTGTCGTTCGATCCCACCGCCCGTGTCATCAAAGATCTGATCGTGCCGCGCGAGCTGTCGTTTATCGCCGTTGTCAACGCGTGGGATCCGCGCGACGGCGAGACCGACCGTGACGACACGTGGAAGTTCATCGACAAGCAGAAGTGGCCCCGGGCGAAGGTCGCGATTCGCCGCTACAAGGTCCACACTCGCGCGGCTGCTGACGGATTGGTGGTGACCCAGTACCCGAAAAACCGCATCTCCCTGGAGGCCAAGAACGACTTCTACAGGCTGGCCCTCGAAGCCGGCCTAGGCGGTGCTGGCGCTCACGGAAAGGTCAGCTGATGGGCAAGCGTGTGAGCCTGTCAGACGTCGTCGTTGACGGCCAGACTGACACCGGAGACACCCCAAAACCAGAGGACAACCCCTCCCTGAGTGCCGCTTCGCGCGCTCCGCTGAGCAAGTTTGCTCGCGACCCGCGCAACCACCGTGGCAAGAAGGCCGACCCAGAACTTGCCGACCTGGCCACGCGGATGCAGCGGTTCGGCCAGCTTCAGCCTGTGCTCGTGGTCTCCGCAGCGCTGTACCGCGAGCGGTTCCCTAACGTCGAGATCCCCGCGGAGGCCGAGTACGTCATCATTGCGGGAAACCGCCGCCACTCCGCCGCGGAGCTTGCCGGCATTGGGGAGCTGTACTTCCTCCTCAATGACGACTTGCTCGATGTCGAGGATTACCGCGAGGCCGCACTCGACGAGAACCTGCGCCGACTTGACCTGACGTGCATCGAGATCGCCCGCACCATCGGGGAGTGGGTGGAGGAGAGCACCGAGGAGACGCAGCAAGCACTCGGCGAGCGGCTCAACCGGTCACAGTCGTGGGTGAGTCAGCACCTCTCACTGCTCAAGCTTCCGGACATCGTTCAGGACTATCTGGACGTGCGTCGCGTCAAGATCACGCCTGCTCGCGCCATTGCCGCGTGGCCGGTCGAGCGGCTGGAAGAGTTCGCGGCGGTGCTCCGAGAGGCGGCCACCAGGGGCGAGGAAGCACCCTCACCTGCTATTACGGCCGTAATAAAGCCCCAGGAGCCCAAGGAGAAGACCACCCGGAAGGCTCTCAACCGGTTCCGCGCCCATCACGGTGCCGAGAAGTTCGCGACGCTGGTCTGCGCAGAACTGGAACCCGCGGACGCCGCCGCCATTGCGGTGCAGGCCGTTGAGCGCCTGGACGAGGCAGGGCTGACGAAGCTCAGGGCACTGCTGGCCGCCCCGAGGTCAGCGGGCGACTAGTACACAGCCGTGACCTGCTATTACGGCCGTAATAATGGACAGCGGATCGAACTGGACGGCTGAGCTTAAGCAGGCAGCGGCCCGGCTGCTGACCTGTCTGTGGTTACCGCGGTAACGGGCAGCACGAGAAGAGGTCCCCGGACGGGGTCGTCCGGGGACCTCTCACGGTTTTGGCGTCCGTCTCTACCTGCGCGGTGTTGCCTTCGACTCACTGCGCCGCCGACGCAGCAGCCAGCGGGCCGGGGGCACGGTTGCCGCGCGCTGCGCGTCGTTGGCGGGCCGAGGCGGCAGCATCAGGGGGACGCCCTGGATATCGTCGGCGAACTCGGCCAGGTACCAGAAGTCGCGTTCCGTGATGACGGTCCCGGCCGCCAACTCCGTATAGAGCCACTTCTCGATCCGCTGCCAGTCGAAGCGCTGGCCGAAGTTCGTCTTCAGCGCTTCCACGATGTCGAAGGCCAGCATCCCCTCCGCGCCGGCCGCGGCGAGCAACTTGAGGATGTGGCGCCGCCAGGTCGCCGAGTCGAGGATTCCGGGCGGCAAGGTCAGCGCCGCGTCTTCCTGCTCGACACCCGAGTCAAGGACGAACAACTCGGGCAGGGTGTCGGTGTTCTCGTGCATGTGGATCTCTCCTTCGGTTGTGGTTCGGGAATCGTTTGCCGTGGTCATCGAGGTTCTCCGAGGTGGGGTTAGAACAGGCTGTCCGTTTCGGGAATGCTCGGGATCGGCATCGCCTTGCTGACGGCTGACTTGTGGCACCGGCGGCACCACACAGTCAGCTCTGCCTCGCATGCCGCCGTCGGTGACGTCACCGTCAAGTCGCGTGGCGCGGCGATCAGGTCGGTGGTGCGGCTGCACCGGCCGGCGTCGATCGTGTGGTGCGTGCGCCCGCACTCCCCCGAGCAGGTGCAGCGGGCACCCGCGGCACGTAGCAGCGCCACCGGGTCCTGCCGGCGCGCCGACACGTCGTTGACCCCTGTCATGAGGCACCACCGGCGTCCGTGTCGTCGAAGGGCAGGGGCATTTGCCCATCCACAGTCACGACGAGATCGAGCACGGGCAGCAGTAGGTCCCGCGCCGCCTGGTGCTCGGAGTGATCCCGGTCGCCCTCCGCGGTGTCGCAGACCGCGAAGTCCGGCACGACCCGCGGACCGTAGACGACCGGCGCCGTCGAGACGAGCCAGCCATGGCGCAGTGCCTCGTCGACCGCTTCGGCCTGGTTGGTGAAGAGGATTCGAGCGCCGTCGTCATCGGTGTAGGGGAGTCCGCACACCGAGCAGGCCAGGAGGACCGCGTTTTGCGTCGTGAAGGTCATCGGGCACCTCCCGTACGGGAGTAGCCGCAGCGCTGACCGGTCCGCGACGTTCCACGGCACGACGACGCCGGCGACTCGTCCGGCACTGCCTCGTTGACCTGGACGCGCCGCACGGTCTCGGCGACGTCGTCGACGGCCCGCTGCCGCGCCTGATCTTCCGGCATGCCCAGCTGGTCGCGGTTCAGCAGGAAGAAATCGAGGGCGATCCCGGCCAGCTGGCGCGGGTCGAGTGTCTCGCCGCTCATCGCACTCCCACCTGCTCGCAGTCCAAGCACAGGCGGCCGTGCCGACGGGATGTGCAAGAGGTCTCGAACCCGCGCCCGCAGAACCGGCACAGCGCGCGAGCACGGCGCCGAGCCACCTTCCATGCGACCGCCGGCGTCTGACGCACTGTCCGGGTGCGGAACTTCCTCGCGGAGCGCGGCATCAGAGGTGACCTCCGTCCGCCCAGACCACCAGGCCGTTGCACAACTGGCCCCATCCCTGGAGTGCGTGGAAGACCACGAGCACAGCGGCCTGCTCGCCTGCGGCGCCGAGCTGCGGGCATTCCGGGTTGTGCTTGCAGGGCTCGGCCGTTCGAGCGGGCTTGACCGTAGTCATGGTGGGGGAGCTGGTGGTGGCTGCGGCTACTTGCGTTTTAGGCAGCGGTGCGGGGGCCTTCATCGCACACCGCCAGCCCATGAGTCGGTGGCGTCGCGGTCGCAGTATGCGCACGGGTCACACGGACACAGCGAGCTGCACATGCACTCTCCGGCCATGGCGAGCGGGCAGCCACACGTGCACAGCGCGGCCATAGCTAGCCGCGTTGCGGCAACAGCCGGAAGCGGGTAGGGGCAGCAGTCGCAGCCGCAGCCGGGGAGGTGACCGCAGTCAGGGCAGCCGTAGGCCGTTGTCACCTGCTGTTCGAACCACACGACCTTTCCGCCCGCGACGCGGTAGACGCCGTGGCACAGGCTGAGCGCACGCACGACCAGCAGGCCGCGACCGTGCTCGTCGCTGTGGGCAGTGCTGCCCAGCTCGGGGTCAGGGTCGGACACGGTGATGCGCAGGTGGTTCTGCCGCAACGCAGCGGTCACCGTGGCATATGGGTCCTCGCCGGTGGCGTGCTCGACCGCGTTGGTGACGATCTCCGACAGCGCCAAGACGGCGTCGTCGATCTGCCTGTCGGTAACGCCCCAGGAGGTGAGGAGGGCGGCGAGCCAGTGGCGTGCGTCGGCGACGGCCGGCCGGGTACGCGGCAGGCTGACGGTATAGGTTTTGGCGTCCGGGCTGAGCAGCGCCGCGGCGTAGGCGTCCAGTCGTACGGCCCTGCGGTCGGTGTGCAGCAGACTCTCAGGGATGCTGCGTCGAGTGGACGCGGGGGGGAGGGTTCGGGCCATGATGGTGTCCTCTCTCAGGAGAGGCGGAGCGCGGTCGTGTCTGTTGCGGAGATGGCTGCGCTTCGCGCTGTCTGGACCGTCCGTCAGGGTGTGGTGACCCTGGCGTCCGCGGCGGTCCGCAGGGGCCGGTTACGTCGGTTCCTGCGGACCACCGTGGACGTCAGCGCCGCACGCCCAGGCCCAGCGAGGCAGACAGGTCGAGCCAGTCGTCTACCGGCTCGGAGGCGGCTTCCAGCTCCAGCAGGGCGGAGTCGCCGGATTCCATGGCCCGGCGGTGCGCCCATGCCTCGCCTACTTGCTCCCCGCTGAAGCTGGCGCCCCTGGTGGCCGCGATGACGTTCCGGTCGGCGACCGCGACCGCCGCGGCGCCGTTGATCCTGGCCACGCCGAGCGCGGTCTGACCCTGGATGGTGGCCACACCGAGCGCGGTCTGACCGTTGATGGTCGCGACGGTGACGGCGCTGTCCCGTTCGGCCTGTCGGTCGGCGTGCTCACGCTCCGCGGCCCGGTTGGCACGAGCCACGCGGCGCGTGAACACCCAGCCGAACACCGTCATGGCCAGAGTGGCGATCAGCGGCTCGACCAGCCCACCGGGGTAGGCCATGGCCCCGACCGCGATGCAGGAGCCGGCAGCGGCCACGCAGGTGCCGGTCAGCACGGCGTCCTCCGAACACACCGCGCCGGCCACGGCGACGATCCCGCCGAGGGTCAGCGGCACCATGTCGCCGATCGAGTGGTACGCACCGTGCGAGGACCAGTACCGCGACAGCGCTAGCAGTGGCACCGTCGTGGCCGGCGTCGCCAGAGCGAGCGCGACCGAGGCCGGCGAGACCAGCCGCGGCCGAGCCAGGTCGGACTGTCCGGCGTCGACGGGCGAACCGCCGGCGGAGACAGCCCGCACGGGAACCAGTTCCGCGGTCATGCTGCACTCTCCTCAAGGATCTCCGCGTCGGCGATCTCGTCGACGTCCTCGTTCGGCGCCGGGTTCTCGTCCGCGTTCGGGTGCGCGTCCAGGTAGTCGCGTGCGTCCTTGATGCGCATCTGGAGCCAACGCAGCTTGTAGCCCGTGCGTGCTTCTAGCGCGTCGTAGTCCGGCGTCCACTCGGCGTCTGCGCGCATGAGCCCCACAACTTCCTTGATGAAGTCGTCCGCAGAGATGCGCCCGGGTTCGTCCCTGCGCATCTCCGTGCGCGCACTCGTGCGCGCACGCGCCGTCGACTGTGCGTCTTCCGTGCGCGCACGGTCGATCGGCTGTGCGCCGCTGGTGACCGCGCGCATGGGACGGGGGGAAGCGACCGCGCGGGCCGGGCGCTGGCTCCCGGTCAGGTCCCGCCGCAGCCCGCTGATCGTGGTCGTCAGCTGCCCCAGAACCGCGGTCCGTTCCTGCTCGCGGTCGCCCAGGACGAGGACGCCGGCGGTGAACTCGTCGAGACGGATCCCCACCTCAGTCAGACCGTCGTCAAGGCGCTTACCTGCGCTGTGAGCGCGGTCAGCCCGCTGCACCAGGTCCGTGACCCCGCTTGTCAGGCTCGTCAGAGTGGTGTCCAGACGCCGGTCAGCGACGTCACGGTGGGCCGTTCCCTCGCTGACGGAGGCGTCGACCCGGATCACCGAGGCCACCAAGTCCGTGACCGTCTCGGCGACTTCAGCCATCTGCGCGCGCACCTCGCCGGCCAGGTCGCCGGTCTGCGTCCGTGCGTCACGGGCGATCTGCTCCATGCGCGCACGGGCGTCCTGATCCAGCCGAGCGATGCGCGCACAGAACTCCTCGTGCGCGGCGTCCGTGCGCGCACGGCTCTCCGCGTCGAGCTGCGCCGTGCGCGCACGGAACTCCTCGTGCGCCTTGTTCGTGCGCGCACGTCCTTCCGCGTCGAGCTTGGCCGTGCGCGCACGGGACTCCTCGTCCACCTTCGCCGTGCGCGCATGCGCTTCCTCAGCGACCGCGGCCAGTTGCGCATGCACGGTCGAGGTGATCTTGCCGATCTCGCCGCGCACGACCGTCAGAATGTCGACGGCCTGAGCGTGCGCGGTCTGCGCCGCACGGTCGGCGTGCGCACGGGAGAACATCGGCTCCACCATCATCAACACCAAGAACGCCGACCCCGGCATCAGCAGGGCCAGGATCGAGCCCCACGGCAGCCGCGCGAACGACGGCCCGACGCCGTCGGTCGCCGTCGCCTCGTTCGCGGCCAACGACAAGGCCAGCCCGAGCAGAACGCCAGCCACCGGAAAAGCCAGGTTCTTGATGTCGTGCTTGAGCCGCCACCGAATGTTCACGGCGCTGGCCGCGGCCAGCAGCTCCGTGACGACCGGAGGCGCCCATGCCGTCAGGCCGGACCACCCGTGTTCGTGGGCGACGTCCCGGACGTGCGTGAAGCTGGTCAGCAGGCCCACCGTCAGGATCACCCCGGCCAGGGCGAGGCTCGCGGGGTCGAAGACCCGCGCCGGCTTGTCGTCGCTCGACAGCGTCATCATCACGGCGTCCGCATTTTGGCTGCTCACGGCTGTTCTCCTCCTTTCTTGCGAGCGCTTGTCACGGTTGTCACGGCGTCGGTTGTCAGGTTCGTCACGAGCGGCTCGTCAGGCTTGTCAGAGACCCGTGACAAGCGCTCCAGCCTGGACCCTCGCACCCGCACCCGGAGCCGCGACGTCACGATCGTCAGGAGCCTCACGCCAGCACCGGCACCAGGTCGGCGATCTTCGGCTGAACCTCGTACACGCCGCGCCCGACGCGCTCAATGGCGCTCTTGCCCATCAGCTCGTTGATGTGTCCGTGGATCCAGGCACGGCCCCGGCCCGTCTGCGCGCCGAGGTCCACCAGCTCGTCCGTGGTGACCCGCCGGCGGCTCGGGTCCGCGTACCGGTCGGCCAAAGCCCGGTTGACCAGGTCCTCAGCCTCCGCTTTGGTCATCTCCTCCACCTGGTCCACCGTCGCCATGACGCCGTCGTCCGGCGCCGGCGGCATGTCCGCGTCCAGGTTCGCGAGGATGTGCTCCAGCAGCTCCGGATCGTCGGTCTCCAGCGTGGGCATCGCTGCGGCGAGCTTGGCCCGGTCCTCCGGCGTCATCCCGGCCACATCATCAGCGGTCAGCACGGCAGTGGTCCTCACAGTGGTCAGCGGTGCGTCGCCGGCGTCGACCGGCGTCGCCGCCGGCGCGTCGACCGGAACGCGGTCGGTCACGGTGGGCGCGGCCTGGACCACGACCGGCTGGTGCCGGGTGCGGCGGGCATACGCCTCGCTGGTGGCGCCCGCGCTGATCGGGTCCAGGGGTTCGCGCAGGTATGCGTACTCCGCGCAGTGCGCGCTCAGCACGGCAGGGTCGTTGAAATGGTCCGTCGTACGCGCCGCCATCGTGTGACGCTCGACCGGGATCCCCGGGCCGGTCAGGTAGTTGTAGCCCGGCTTGTGGTTCTGCCACAGGTCAGGCCGCGCACCGGCTTCCATGACGTCGTCATTGAGCACCAGACGCGCGTCTGCATCGCTCTCGGCGCCGAAAGCCCAGGAGGTTCCGAGCGCACCGCGGAGCGAGGTCGGGATCTTGTCATAGACGAATCGCTGCGTGCTGATGAACAGCTGCATCCCCGAGGACCGGATCTTGTTCGCCACCTGCGCGACGACCTCGTCGTCGGCCAGGACGTCCGCGGCTTCCTCGAACCAGATCACCATGTAGGACAGGCCGCAGCCCGGCACCCAGTTGTCCAGGCCGCGCTCGGCCAGGTAGTCCACCCGCGCGTCATGCACCGGAGTCAGGCACTCGATCAGCTCCAGTGCTTCGGCCCGGTCGGTCACGAACCAATCCATCGCGCTCGCCGCGCAGCCGAAGGACTGCTTGCGCTTTCCGGTGTCGACCATCCAAATGACCACCTCGCGGCGCGTGACGATCTCGGCGAACGCGACCCGGCCGCCGATCGTCTTACCGGAGCCAGTCATGCCGGAGATCTTGACGTGCGATAGCACGCGGCCGGCCTTGGGATCCGCAGCCCCGTACAGGAGCTGCGGTTCGTTGTCCTCGTACTTGCCGGTCACCAGGGGCTCGACCATGGTCGCGCCCGGAGCGGACGGCCCGTCATAGGTCGGCGGGCGCTTCAGCACGTCAACCGGCACGATCACGACGGAGGCCCGCGCGGCGTCATCGGCGTCCGGCGTGACCCGCACCCCGTTGGGCGGGGCTGCGGTCGCCGAGGCCAGCCGCGGCCGTGCGGCCACGACGTCCGAGGAGTCCATCTCCCCGCGCGGCACCTCAATGTCGACGGTGACCTTGTTCGGTTCCACCTTCGCGTTGCGGACCATCGCCCCGGCCAGGCCGACCTGTGCGAGCAGGCTCTCGTTCGCGTCACCGGCCGGCGGCTGTTCGCGCCCGGTGTTCCGAAGCGCATGCTTGATCATCCAGGTGATCACGGTCGTGCCGCCGACCAGCAGCCACGCCCCGCCCACGACCGGCGTCAGCGGGCCGGCGATGGTCGCGGCCGTCAGCCACGCCCCGGCGCCGAAGGCGGTGGCGGTCGCGTGCCGCTGCATCTTCACCGACCGTTCCGAGGAGTACGTCCATGTGGCGTAGGTGACGGCGCCCGTGCAGGCGGTGAGCACCACAGAGGCCCACGGGTTCGCACCGAACAGCACGTGCGTCATCTCTCCCGACGGGCCGACCACCCCGAGCACGCCCCAGCCGCCGAGCGCAAGGTCCTTACGACGCGGTTCCTGCGTCGCGACCGCCGTCGAGGACTGCGGACGCGTCGCCACCGCGGCCGACTGCCGCGAGTTGCTCCGCCGGCGCGCCATCAGACCCACCACCGACGCGGAATCGCCTTGCCCGAGTCCTGAACCTTGCCGATAGCCCGCCGGACCAGGAAAAACGTGCCGTTCATCGAGGCGGCGGACCTGTGGCAGCAGTCCGCCGCCCGGTCCAGGTGCGAGGCCACCGCCCGCGCCTTGGACTTCGCGCCCATCCCCGGGAGCTGGCCCATCGTCTTGCGCAGCGTGGCCGCGGCCAGCTCCAGGTCCAGCCCGATCGAGGTCAGGCGGTTGCTCATCTGGTGCGTGTAGCGGTGCACGTCCGCCACGCTGTCGAACTCCGCGCCCGGGATGTGCGGCGGCGGGAGAATCTCAATGACCATGGTCGCCATCAGCGCCGTCCCCTCTTGTTGACGTTGAGACCGCCGAACACCTCGGCGAAGAAGTGCTTGAGGAACGCCCACCACACAGCGCTGCTGTGCGCCGCCGCGTTCTTGTTCAGCTCAGCGGCGACCCGCATCGGGACCAGCACCAGCGCCGTCCGCCGGTAGCCGATGATCGGTCGCAGTGCCCTGCGCAGCTCAGGGATCGTCTCGGAGATCTCCTTGAAGTTCTCCGAGCACAGGTTCCTGGCGTGCGTGCTGTAGTCGCGGACCGTGGCCGCGGTCATCTCCAGCGGGTCCTGACGACGCCTACGCTTGGCCATGAGCCATCACCGCCTCGTCGCGCTCGTCGACCTCGTCGAGCTGCGCCGCGAGGTCGAAGTACTCAGACGAGGGCACCGGCACCACCGACCCGTCGGACAGCACCCGGTCCAGCTCCGCCGCCAAGTCGTCGTCGTCGAGACCGTCGTCGAACTCGGACTCTCCAGCGTTGCCGGCCCCGCTGTCGACATCACCGGAGGCGCCCAAACGCGCGTTTGTGCACGATGAACCGGCGCCCCCGTCGAGGCTGAAGCCGCTGGCGAAAGCGCGGTCGCTGGAGCCAGGGCAGAGCGGGCACGGCCGCATGGCCATCCACCGGAGCACGCGCGACGGGTCCACCTCAGCGCCGTACAGGCCGGTCGGCCGGCCGCAGTCCGAGCACCGCCAGTCGGCAGAGACGATGTCGTCCCGCTGGCGGAAGTCGACCCAGAGGTCGTACTTCGAGAAGCCCCAGGCGAGTCGGTAGCCCGGGACATCCAGCATCCTCGCCAGCCGCTCGCGCAACTGGTCGAGGCTCCACAGCTGCTCGTCAATCACGACGCGCTGGTCGATCACCGTTTGGAGCAGGAACGGCGGAACGGCGGGCAAGGTGCGGGTCATGCTGCACCGCCTTCGCCCAGCATGCGCCGCATCCAAACAGCGGAGTCATCGACAGACCAGGACGTCGCCTCAAGCAGGAACGAGCCGCTAACCTGCCGCCACGGTGCCGGAGACGGCAAGTCCGCGGCCACGTTGACGAGCTGGCCGAACCGCCCATCCCGCCCCGTTGCGTGCTGCTGCCATTCGGGGTAGACGATCGTCGGTTCCTTGGCGGGCGCCCACGGCAGGATGCCGACCGTCCGCACGAACTCCATCGCTTCCGCGGCGAGGGCCGCGGTGCCAGCCGAGATGTCCACAACCGGCATCGAAGGAATGTAGTAGTGAGTTGTCATGCCGCCACCGCTTCGGCCTGGTCAGACGCACCGAACGGGCCGGACTCGCAGTATGCCTTGAACGAGGACTGCGGGACGCGCAGGGGACCGCGCTTCTTACCACCGACGCGGTGGGCGAAGAGTTCCTTCGCCTGGATCGCCCGGTAGATCGTGCTCGGGTGGACCTTGAAGAACTTGGCGATGTCCTTGACCCGGAGCATGTCTTCCGCGGCCAGTGACTTTGTGTTAGGAGCTTGCATCCGAACCCCTTGACTCCGTCCTGACGACCTAGGGTCCTAGGTCTACAAGACGGAGTATGCACGGATGCTGAGAAAGCTGCAACAACTTAGGTCTACAGGATTGCGTACCCCAGCATGCGCCGCAGGTCAGTGGCCTGCTTCGAGAGTTCAGCGGCGTCGATGGTTGGGTCGGCCGTCGTCGACGGGTGAAGAGGGTAAGAAGTGCCGGCCGCAGGATCTTCCTGGTAGCGCGGCAGCAAGTGAGTGTGCAGGTGGGGGGTGGAGTTGCCCAAGATCTCATAGTTCATCTTCATGGGCTGGTAGTACTCGATCAGTGCTTGCGCCACGGCCAGGACGTCACCTGTATACGCCGCGGCCTCGTCGGGGGAGAGCTGCGTAGGCTCCGTGATATGCCGACCTCTCCAGATGACGAGGGTGTAGCCCCGCCGCACGTCAGCACGCTGAAGCACAGCGTCCGCGGTGCGGCCCTTGTAGATCCGGATTCCCCACTGGTTTTCGTCGGGGGCAGGATCCCCGCACATGTCGCATACGTCGCCGGCTACGCGTGCAGCCCAGTCTGTTGGCCAACCCATGATCGACTCCTATTCAACCGTGGTGTCTTCGACCACGAACTCGAAGGCGTCGCCCCTATAGAGATCGTCTGAAACGATCATGGGCTGACGCTCCATGCTGTGATCGACACGGAAGGACCGGAACAGTGGCACTCCGGGGTCGATGGTGAGGAGCCTCTGCTCGTCGTCGTCCGGCATCCGCGTTGAGTGGCTCAGTCGTACGGAGCCGAAGGTGTAGCCCATTTCCTCAATCAAGGCATCAGGCCCTTGATGGATTGCCCCCTGTTGTTCCAGCGCTGTATTAGCTGCGTACCACAGAGGATAGTAGGAGGTTGAGATCACCATCGGTTCGTCGTCAATAAGCTGGAGCCGCTTCCGGACGGCGATCTCCTTGACGTCAGCGTCCAGGTGCAGGTGCTGGCGAACGTCTTCAGGGACCGGCAGCCGGCCCACGAACAGCATGCGTCGACCTGGGCGCCGTCCCTCCGCCTCAACGAGCGCATCGAAGATCGGCTTGCCACTCGTGACGTGGGCCCTATGGTCATGACCTCGGACGATGCGCTGAATCGGCCGCCGTTCTCTTACGTAGCTGCCGTATCCCTTCCGAGTCACGATCAGACCTTGACGGGCGAGTGTGTTGAGCGTGCCTCGCACCGTCGTGCGTGAGACTCCGTACTGCTCGTGGAACTGCTTCTCCGACGGAAGTTTGCTGCCTGGCCTGCGACTGCCTGACTTGATCTCTTCACGGATCAGGTCCGCGAGCTGAGCCCCGAGCGGACGATCCGAGCTAGGGTCGAGCGCTGACATTGTGGCCCCGTCTCCTGTAGTACTAGGTTTACAGGACATGCTATCGGGCTCCGCCCGCGACCAAAGATCAAGAGAGGAGGAGGGGCGTTCCCCCGAGCCGAGATGTATGCGAATGCGTGTATTCGCTAGTAGCTGGAGCGAGCATTCCGTTATGTCAGAGGCCGGGTGACAGTGTGGTGACGACGGTCGCGTGTCGCATTCTCACTCGCGTCACGTTCGTGGGAGGGTGTGAACTTGACAGACCCCGAACGCACTAACGGCCGCCTCGAATGAGACGGCCGTAGCTTCAAACAAAGTCCGGATTCGAGCTGCTAACTCGATTCCGGCAGTTGGCCCCAATCACGGGGCGCTCAACCGGTTCCGCCCGGCAGCCTGACAAACTGCCGCATTGCGAAGGCCGGTAGCGCCCTGGACGCTCTAGACCAGAGGACGCTCACTGAGCATGTTAACCAGGCTTGCGGCCAGTGGCCACACGGACCCGCCGGGGATCACTGCCGATCACGACAGGATCACCGAGAGCGGTGAATCAGCGTCCTCAGGACACTTGGAGCGTCACTCCACCCCCACGCGCCCGCAGCGCCCGCCCCGCCCGGTCGGCCGGCCGCTGCCGCCGCGCCCGGCCGAGTTCGCGCCCGGGGGGAACTCCGATGCCGCCGCGTGGGCGCTGAAGGCCGCTGTGGCGTATCGCGCCGCCGGCCATCGAGGATTTACTCCCGCAGTGGTACGAGCCTGGCAAGTCCTCGCAAGTTACGCCGAATTCGACAAAGACGAATTCGGTGCCTGGATTGGTCTTGGGACGTGGGACAACGTCTATCCGGCAATTGATACGATTGCCCGCGAGGCCCATATCTCTCCGCGTAGCGTGGACCGCATGATCGAGGTCGTGCGCGCGGTGGGTCTGGTGCGGCTGGACGGCAAGGCGCCGCGGCGGGCCGGCCGGGAGCACGAGCACGCTCCCAACCGCTACCGCCTATCGGGCACTCCGGCCCACCCGCTCCCTGTCGACGTCCTGATGGCCCGTGCAGAGCGCACGGGGGAGCTGTGGGACATCAGCGACTTCGAGGTCGTCGACGGCGCCCAGGACGACGCCGACGCGTCGCCGGCGGTCGAGGCTCAGGCCCCTGTGGAAAACCCGGTCCCGGACGTCCCGGAGCTTTCTTCGTACGTTGATTTTGGCGTTCGCGCCGAGCTGGGATTTGGCGTCCTACCTTTTAGCTCTACCGGTGATGACGTGGTCACCCCCCTGACAAATGTTCCGCAAGGTATTGATGAACAACCAAACTCCCGTTCCGCCGAAGGCGTACGTTCCCCCGAAGACCGAGCTGCGTCGGAACGGGAAAACCGCGCCGCTGTGCGGCCACCCGGGTCCGCGCCGAAGGGCCGGTCCGTCCCCAAGCGGCCAGGGAAGGCCCCTGAGGGACACCCAGCGCCGTGCGGAGAGCTGGAGGCCAGCATCTACGAGCTTACCGAGCGCATGACCGCCTACCAGCGTTCCCGGACGCTGGAGCGCGCTTGGTTGGTCATGGGGCTGGAACGGCTGTCCGTGGAGCAGCTGGCGTACCGTGCCCGCGCGAACCTGCGCATGATCGGGGGAGGGAACCGGGCCACCAGCCCGTACGGGTTCGCGTGCAATGGGCTGTTCCGGCGTCAGTACGGGTGTGATGACCTGCGCTGCGAGGACGGCCGCCTGTTCGGCGTGCCCGGCATCGAGGTGTGCCCGCGCTGCGCAGAACGGCGCAGGGACAAGGCCGCTGAGAAGCGCCGCCAGGCCGTCGAGAACCGCGAGCGCGCCGCGGCCGGCCTCCCGCCCTGTGTCCCGAGTCCGCGAGGCCAGGCGTTCGGGCCGTGGTGCGGACACTGCGACGAGCGGACCCGCATCCACGAGCGCGGCGACGAGCGCCGGCCCGTGCCCTGCGCATGCCGCGTCGAGCCGTACCTGATCCTCCACCAGGACGGCCGCCTAACGGATCCGTTAGGGCAAGTCGTTCCCCAGCTCAGAGCAGCCGGAGACGGCCGTGCCTGAAGCGCCGGCCCCTGTTCGGGCGACTCCTCGTGACGGAGGGTCGCCCGAACAGGGGCGTAACGCAAACGCCCGTTTGTGCTCACAGCAAAGAGTGCCAGAGTAAGGCCCTTTATATCAGGATCCTGATAAGGATGCTTAGCTCAGTCCCCTGATTCCCTCATCCGTCGCGCCGACGTGAGAACGAGCACAAACGCCCGTTTGTGGTTTACCGGCACCTCTTTTGTTTTGTTTTGTAGTCAACAACGAAACAAAACAAAACGTTCTGTTTTTGACAACGAAACGAAACGTAACGTACGATCGAGGTATGGAATCCGTTGAAACCGTCGCAGATCAGGACGTGGTGGATGCGTCCGAGACGACGCCGTGCATCGTGTGCGGCACGCTCATGACACAGCCCGCGACCGGCCGGAAGCGGAAGACGTGCTCCGCGGCCTGCCGGCAGGCCGCGCACAAGGCCGCACGCGCCGGTGACGCCGCGGCCGAGGCCAGCGCCGCCCGTGGTGAGGAGATCGGCGACGACGATCTGGCCGAGGCGCTGAGCGCTGCCGTGGGTTACCTCACGATGCTGGCCGGCCGGGTGAAGGCTCAGACCCGGGAGACCGAGCCGGGCAGGGTCAAGGCGAGGGTGTCCGCGGCCGAGGCCGCCGCCGCCACCGCGCGGGCCGAGGCTCAGAGTTTGCGCGTGGCTCTGGAGGCGGCCGGCGACGGTGTCGACGTCGCCGAGCAGGACGCGGCGCAGGCCCGCAGCGAACTGGCCGAGCTGCGCCAGGCGCACGTGGCGGAGCTGGCCGCGGTCACCGAGCGGGCCGAGGCCGCGGAGCGGGACGCCGTGCAGGCGCGGCAGGAGGCGAAGCAGCAGGCGGAGACACAGGCCGCCGCGCTGGCGGACCTGAAGGCGCTCCTTCAGGCCGTCACCGCCGAGCGGGACGCCGCCGTGAGCGCGCGCCAGACGGCCGAGGCCACCGTCGAGGAGCTGCGCACCGCCCGCGAGGAAGCCGTGCGGACGGCTGCCACCGCCGAAGCCGAACGCGGAGCAGCCCAGCGCGCGCAGAACGCCGCCGAGGAACGCGCCAACGCCGCCGAGCAGCGAGAGCGCGACACCGCAGCGGAGCGAGACACCGCCTTGATCCAGCTGGCCAGTGTGAAGGACCAGCGGGACCGCGCCGTCGTCGAGCGGGACGCCGCCCTGGCCGACGCCGATCAGACCCGGACCGCCGAGCGGGACGCGGTGCGAGAGGCCGAGGAACAGCGTCGCCGCGCCGACGTCGCGGTCGCCGAAAAGGATGCCGCCCGGCAGGACGCCGAGCAGGCCCGGACCGAGCGGGACACCGCTCGTGCCGCCGAGCGGGACGCCGTGGCCGCCGCCGGCGTCGCCGCAGGCGAGAAGAACGCCGCCATCGCCGACCGGAACACCGTCGCAGCACTCGGCGAGCAGCTCAAGCAACTGGCCGAGGCATCCCAACGCCGCGCCGAGCAGGCCGAAGCCGCAAGGCAGGCCGCGGACGAACGCGCCGAAGCGGAGAAGACTCGCGCCGAGCAGGCCGAACGCGAGCGGGACGAGGTCCGCGCACAGCAGGAAACCCCGAGCAGCACCCCGACCAGCGGAAGGGCCAAGCGATGAGCGCCCAGTACGTTCGCACCGCCTACAAAGTGCCGGCCAAGCGCGGAATGAAGATCACCGTTGACGGTGAGGCCGCGACGATCGTCGGGTTCGCCGGCGCCCGACTGCGGATCCGCATCGCCGGCCGGCCCGGGACCTACATTGCCCACCCGACGTGGCGCGTGGCCTACCCGGCCGCCTGACGGCCCGCGCCATGGCCGTCTACGTCGACGACATCATCGATTACGGCGCGCTGGCCCGCGCGCGCAGACTGCCGGGAACCCTGTGGTGTCACCTGCTCGCCGACGACCGCGAGGAGCTGCACCGCTTCGCCGCCCGCATCAGTCTGCGACGATCCTGGTTCCAGGACCACGCGCAGCGCTGGCACTATGACCTCACCCCGGGCAAACGCGCCCAGGCCGTCGCCGCCGGCGCCGTCGAGATCAGCCCCGCCGATCTCGCCCGCATCATCCAGGCCCGGCGCGAGCCGTCGACGTTGACCAGGAGAGACGAACCGGTGACCACCGCCGCGGACGAACCCGCCGCCGGCCCCAGCTACGCCAGCGCCGGCGCCTGGAGCCGCTTCGAGGCGCTCACCGTGCGGACCAGCGAACATCACATCTGGACCGGCGCCGTCGGAGACGACGGGTACGGCCGGTTCCACGACCCCGCATACAGCGAGGCGCACGACGGCGTCTCGCCCACCGTGCGCGCGACCCGGTGGCGCCTGTGGGCCGAGTACGGCCCGATACCGGTCGGTCAGGTGGCCATGCACGACTGCGACATCCCACTGTGCGTCCGCCTGGAGTGCCTGGCCTCCGGCACGCAGAGCCAGAACCTCACCACCGCAGCCGACCGCGACCGCGTCGCCCGCTGGAGCCGATTCGGCGGCCGTCGCGACAACGCCGACCGCCGCACCGCCTACGCCCAGTCGCTCGCGCTGCGCGCCGCGGTCAAGGGCGCCGTCGCCCAGGGCATGACCGACTTGGACGAGCTGGCCCAGGTGGTTCGCGACGTGCTGGACGCCGGCGACCCGAACGCCGGTCAGCTCAGTCTGCTCGACAACGCAGACCAGGAGCAGACCGCCGAGCCCACGCCGGCCGCCGGCTTCGAGCAGCCCGCCCTGTTCGACCTCTGAGACCCCGCGGCGGGCCGGCTACGCCCCGCCGGGCAGGCCCAGCCCGGGAATCGCCTTCTTCAGCCCGCCCACGGCCGCCGACAGTTTCCCGGTCGCCGAGCGCAGATCCTTGCCCTCCGCGCCCGAAGGCGTCCCCTCCGGCATCTGTTCGGCCAGCGCATTCAGCTCCGCCGTGATCGCTTCCAGCCGCCGCGCCAACCCCGGGAACGTCGTCGGCGTGCCCGCGGCAGCCACCCGCGCGTTCGCGGACGTCACCGCCGCCGAGCGCTTCGAGGCCGCGGCCGGAGACTGCGCTGGCGGTCGTCCGCCACCGGATCTCGCCGGCACGCCGGCGCCGGTGCGGAACTCGACACCCGGCACCGAGGCCGAGCCAGAGGAGTAGGACATAGGACTAATCCTTTCCGCTGAATCCCCGACCTGGCAAACCCCGACATACCGCAAGGGCAAACCCTCAAACCCCGGGCTCCGCCCGGACCCGGCCTCGCTCCGAGGGGAGGGGGAACGCTGTCAGCCGCCGGCCGCGTAGATGGCTGGGTCGGGTCCGGTTTCCTCTCCCTCGTCGCGTCGCCTGGCCCTACGGGTGTCAGACCGCCCGTCGGGTGTCAACCCCGCCAAAACCGGGCGGAGTTGACACCCGACGAACGGCCCGACAGCAAAGCCCTGCCGACGCGACGAGGGAGAGGAAACCTCAGGGGGAAAGCATGCGGAAGGATCCGCACACCAGACGGCAAAAACCCGCCTTGAGCTGCGGAAACGACTTGACGAAGTGAGTTTTAAGGGGTATATTTTGAGGTGTCGGAAGGGGAGTGGAAGCCCCGGACGGCGACCACACCGGAGCGAATCGGAGGACCCTCATGGAGCGCGTGATCATGGCACCGGACCGCAGCCTGGACGACGCCGACGGCGCGTACCTGGACACGATCCTGGAGCAGATCTTCGACGCGCCCGCGGCGGCCGTCACGACCGAGTCCGACCAGCACGGCGAAACCCGCTGTGAGGTCAGCGTTCGACCGTTCAACGATCCGAAGGCCATGCGCGTCCGCTGGGCACTGGTGATCAGCTCCGACGAGTTCGAGCTGCGCGACTACGCGAGCAAGCGCGAGGCGATGTCCGCATACCGCGAGTTCCTCCAGATGTGCGAGGCGAGCGGCATCGTCTGGGACGCGCCCGCGGACCCCGCCCCAACCGCGCACACCGAGCCCGAGCCGGCCGAGGCGCCGGCCCTCACCCCCGAGCAGCTCACGGCCCTGATTGAGGCTGAAGTCTCGTACCAGGTCGCCCGCGCCGAGCTGGCCGCCGCCGAGCAGCGCCGATACGCCGCCGTGTGGTCCGCCTACCAGGCCGTGAACCGCGACGCGCTCGCCCTGCTGTCTCAGGTCCCGACCACCATCAACCGCGCGACGCTGGCCGGCGCCGTCCGTCGCCACGCGCCGGCGGCCCAGTGGGATCAGCCCGAACTGTTCACAATCGAAGCCTGATACACAAACGTGCATTTGTGCGCAACGAAAGGGCGGCCATCGGCCGCCCTTTTCGCGTTCCCGACCTCCCGGAAAGCCCTGATCGAATGGCACTGATTTTTGCCTTGAGCTGCGGAAACGACTTGACGAGATGAGTTTCTAGGGGTATATTTTTAAGTGTCGGAAGGGGGGTGGAAGCCCCGGACGACAGCCACCGGAACAAGTCCGGAGGCACCCACCGGAACAGGTAGTGAGAAAGGGCAGTGATCGCTTTGATCACCATCACGCACAGCAGGGCGGACGGGACTCTCGTCGAGTCCGACGAGCGCATCCCGCAGGCCGCCGTCGAGATCCTCCAGGCGTGGCCGGGCAATTTCAGGTGGTTCCCGTCGGTGCGTCAGTACGGCGTGCGGAGCACCCGCGACAAGGCCGCCGCCACGTGGAAGCTGGAGCGGGTCGCGGAGAACCTGCGCGCCGCAGGGTTCGAGGTCAGCATTGAGATCACCGAGGACGAGCGCCGGCCGTTCGCGGCGATCGAGGCCGAGCGGAACGAGCGCGCCGCCGAGCGCGCCGAGTACCGGACCGAGCTGGCCGACAAGCGCGAGGCCGAGGCGGAGGCCGCATACGAGGCCAGCGACCGCGCCGTGGAGGGTATCCCGATGGGTCAGCCCGTCCTGGTCGGTCACCACAGCCAGCGCAGGCACGAGAAGGCGCTGGAGCGGTCCCGGAACCAGCTCAGCAAGTCGGTTGAGCTGAGCAAGACGGCCAAGTACCACGCCGGACGTGCCGAGGCCGCAGCCGGCTACCAGGGGCACCGCGAGGACATCCCGCGGACCCAGCGCCGTATTGAGCGGCTGGAGGCCCAGGAACGCAGCATCCTGCGCAGCGAGTCCAACGCGAAGGCCGGCCGCAGCTCTGGCGGATGGCCCCAGGAGTACACCCCCGAGCAGGTCGAGGAGATCTCGGGGCGTCTGGCCGAAGTTCGCGAGGAACTGGAGTACTGGCGCGCACACGTCGCCGCCGCCGAGGCCGAGGGCGTGAAGCTCTGGAGCCGGGCCGACTTTCGGAAGGGCGATTGGGTCAAGAGCCGGAGCGGGTGGGACCTGGTGGAGCGGGTCAACCCGAAGTCGCTGTCCCTGCCCACCGAGCCCGGATGGAATCAGCGCAAGCTGTCGTATTCGGACGTTCTGGGCCGGATGAGTGCTGAGGAGATGGAGGCCGCGCGCGCCGAGGCCAAGGCCCGCAAGGCAGCCGAGCAGGCCGCACAGCAGTAGCCAGAGCAGCGGGGCGGCCCACACCAGGGCCGCCCCGCCCCAGTGGCTTAGCGCAGCGGAACAAGAGGCCTGCGAAACCACTTGCGATCATGAGTTTTGCGGGTTACATTTTTACTTGGTTCGGGAGTGGAAGCCCGGACCGCGACCACCGGAACCCCAGAGAGAGGCAACACCCTCATGCCGGAATCCACATTCGAGACGGTCATCGGGACCAGCACCGACGGCGGTCAGATCCACATGGCGCACGGCCTCAACCGCGAGCGCATGTCCCAGCTGTGCCGTTTCGGCAGCAGCACCGAGTACCTGACGACGATCATCGCCGCCCTGCCGGAGGAGAGCGGCCGGGCCGGGATGCTGGACACCCTGCTGACGAACAAGATCAAGATGGCGCGACTGTGCAAGAACTGTTTCCCGTACGCGGTGCGCGAGGCATACCGCGCCCGGATCCGTGAGGCCGTCGCCGAGCAGGACGCCACCCAGGCCCAGGAGCAGGCGGACGCCTCTGCGCAGCCCGCCCAGGAGCAGCGGCCGGCCGCGCTCGACCTGGACCACCTGGAGTTCGGAAAGGCACACCTGATCTCGCCGGCCGGAACCCGGTACGCCGTGATCGACGGAGACGACGAGGGGGACCCCCGAGGCCCCTTCCTGTGGCTGTTGCCGGTCGACGCCACCGGCTACGCGACCGGCAAGCGCCGCCGCCGCCTGTTCGACACCGAAACCGATGGCTGGACGATCGAGGAAGACGACGCACAGCCGGAGCCCGCCGTCGCGCCGGCCGAGGCCGAGCCGGTCGACGCCGTCGCGCCGGATGAGGTAGCGCCGGAGGAAGAAGCGGAGGAGGAGGAGGACGCCGAGTCCGCGCGGCTGGTCACCGACGTGGTGCTGTTCGGCACCGATGACGACGGAACCGCCTACGTCCTGATGATCCTGCGCCGGTGGGAGCCGTTCGCGGACCACTGGGCACTGCCCGGCGGTCACGTCAACCGCGGTGAGGTGGTCAGCGCCGCAGCCTTCCGGGAGCTGCGCGAGGAGACCGGCGCGACACCGGCAGAGCTGCGATTCGTCGCGTTCTACGACGACCCGCGACGCGACGACCGGGGCCGGTACGTGTCGTTCGCCTACACCGCGACCATGCCCGGCCTGCCGCTGATGACGGCCGGAGACGACGCGCAGCAAGCCGTGTGGGTGAAGGCCGCGGACGTGCTGTCCGGCCACCACGGCGTTGCGTTCGACCACCGCCGCATCATCAGCGACGCCGCGCTGTTCACCGGCCTGACCGCCTGACAGCGCAGTGGCCGGCGGAGGGAACCGCACGCGGACATGCCACACGCGGGTGGAAGTCCTCCGCCGGCCGTTCTACTCCACCGGAACGGTAGGAGAGAATCCCAGCGTACCGCCCAGAACCAGGAGGCCCCAGATGATCCCCGCCGGACGACGCGCGATCAACACCGCCGGCGTTGCCCGGATCCGTGGCGTAGCACTCGGCACCCTGAACAACACCAAGCCGTACGACGCCCCGGGTTTCCCGCCGCAGCTCAACCCGGGCACACGCACCGGGCGACTGTGGGATGAGGAGCAGGTACGCGCGCACACCGACACCGGCCGGTACCAGCCGCTCCCGGCTGCCCCGCCGCATCCGGATGACCTGTTGGACGACCGCGAGGCCGCTGCGTACGTCGGAGTAGCCGAGTCCACTTGGATGAACGCCATCAAGAAGCGGCTTCCCCTGGTGAGCGGTGAAACGCCGCGCGACGTGCACGGCGTCCGCCACTGGCCGCGCGCAGCCCTGGACCGGATCAGCGCCCGTCGACGCCCCGCCGGCCGTCCCGCCGGAGCGACAGACCGAGCGCCCCGCAAGCGCCGCACCCAGACCCCGACACCCGAGGCCTAACGGGTCCGTCACCCCAGACGGTCACACCCTGATTTGCGCAATGACGTGCAAGACAGCTTGCGATCATGAGTTTCAGGGGGTATATTTTTACTTGCAAGGCCGGGGGGTGGAAGCCCCGGCAGCAAACCACCGGAACCACAGGAAGAGGAACGCCGATCATGTTCGGTTCACGAGCGCGGCAGGCACGCAGAGCTGCCGCAGCCAAGGCGCAGAAGGCCGCCGACGACTTCCGCGGGGAGACTGACGAAGGCGTTCAGAACGCCCTGCGGGGTCCCTGGCCCGACCGGGAGTTCGCCCACGGCTGGACGGCGCAGCGTTCAGGCGAGCAGGCCAATCTCGACGGCCAGGCCAGCCGCGCGGCCAAGGCCGCGAAAGGCTGGCGACCCTGGGAGATGCGCCGGGAAGTGGAAGCCCCGGCAACAGACCACCTGATTCCCAGCGAGACGCCGTGCCCGATGGGCACGCCCGAGGACGTGCGAGCCGCCTACGAGACGGCTCCCGCCACGCTGCCCGCCGCGGCCCAGCTGTCCGAGGGACTGCTCTTGCAGCTCACCCTCGCGCAGGGCAGCCCCGACGCCACGCAGGCCACCATGGCGACCATGGCGACGGACATTCGCCGCTTGGCGAATAGCTGGCCGGCGATGTCCGAGGCCACCAGGTCCTACGAGTCATATCCCGACGACGGGACGATGTGGGCACAGGCCGCCACCGACTACGGAGACCACCTCTACGACACCGCGCGCCGGCTGGAGTCCGACGGCTACGTGCAGCACGCGATTGACGTCGTGCGGCGCTTGCAGCTCGACGGCCTGGACCTGGTCGAGTACTACGACGGCCCGGCCGACCCGACCAGCAGCGACGAGGACGCGCCCGCCACCGAGGACACCCAGGCCGACGAACTGGTTCGCGCGTTGCGTCAGATCGCCCTGTGCGCCGAGCGGTCCGGGAACCGGCGCGGCGTCAACCTGCTGATCACCGAGCCGGAGTCCGGCGAGATGCACGAGGTCCTGCTGAACACCACCGCCGCGCGGTTCCTGATCTCCGCCGTCTCCGAGATCGCCCGGGACTTCCAGGAGGCCGACGCCGAGGACCGCGAGGCCGCCGCAGAGGCGTACAAGGCCGACATGGCCGGTGAATGGAGCGGACACGATCCCTGGTCCACGCAAGACGGCCCGTTCTAACCCGGAGAGGAACACGATCATGGCGGCGAAGGACATCCGCGAGTTCAGCAGCACGACCGAAATGGCGCTCTACGCGAAGACCGACCCGGACGCGACGGTGACATGCGCGTTCTGCACCGACGGCTGCGACCGGTGCGGCGGGGAGCCGGTTCCGGCGTGGATCTACGACCCGGAGATCACCGGCCCCTACGAGTCGAGCGACGGCCGCTGACCTGACGTAGACGGCGCGGATGCCCGGACCGAGTTTCGGTCCGGGCATCCGCCCTTTCCGCGTTCCGTCCCGATGCGTGGCGGCCGTCGCGTTCGCGTCGGGGAGTGGTTGCGGTGCGCGCGCTCGAAACCTGGAGACGTTGCGGACACTGACGGCGCGCGGGCCGCGGCTGCCGTGTGGTCGGCCGCCGCCGTGGTCCGGGCAGCCGCCTCGAAACGGTGGCCGGCCACCGCTGCGGGTCGCCTTGCCCGTCGGCACCGCGCGCCGGCCGCGGACGGTTGGTGGTCCGGGAATCGTGGTCCCGCCGGCGGAATCCGGGAGTGATCGGTGTTGCGTCGACGAGCGGCCGGACACGGGTGAATCAGGATCATGCGGCAGAACCGCGCGAACCGAGCATCGACGCCCAAACCGTCTAACGGTTCCGGCGCGCTGGACCGCGCGCCGGCGGGCCGCGGAGCCGCCGGCGCCTGCCCCCGGGAGCCCTCCAGGCCGTCCGTGCGAAGCCCCCAGGCCCCTCCCGCCACGACCGCCCCCGCCCCGCTGTTCCTCAGTCCTCTGAAGCCCCGTCCACCCCGCAAGTCACTTCCCTTCCATCCTTTCCGCGTCTATTCTTGGATATCAAGATCATCAGTAGAGGACCAAGGTATCTAACGATACGATCATGGTCCCGCTGAGGCGGAACCGGGGGAACGGGGGTGGTCACCATGGGGTGGGTGACACCCATCGTGGCCGTGGGCCAAGTCGAATACCGCGTCGCCGAATCGGCCGGCTGCGGGATGGGCGCCGGCCACTCCCACGCCGGC